>Ga0209700_102469_pt1 | contig 37225 bp, 16 predicted proteins | sample SiratroredBW_FD_187528 | JGI IMG/M metagenome (GOLD analysis project Ga0209700, IMG submission 187528) | Root nodule microbial communities of legume samples collected from California, USA - Siratro red BW (SPAdes) (version 2) | ecosystem: Host-associated > Plants > Roots > Nodule | place: USA...
GATTGGAAGAAGAGTTTAAGAGAAAAGAGAAAGAGCAAAGCTAGGGCAGCGAAATACAATAGAGCCATACTGGAGGCTTTGCTTGTGCTATTGATTGTTGGTTCTGATTTTGATTCCCATGCTCTTGTGTTTTTATAGGCACAAAAATGGTAAGCTGGAAAATAAAAAATGTCAAGAAAAATGGCGGGACAGGGGGTTGTTCAAATTAGCTGGAGAAACGACCGATCTCCGAAGGATTTGGGGTTTGCTTTTTACCTAAATACTATTTTAATGGATTTCATAAAATAATAAGAATAAATAATATTGGTCCACATGTTATACTTACATTAGGCCAACAATTATATGACTTCAAAGAATTCAGTACTCCAAAACTTTATGATGAATTTTGATTTTTCAAACAAAATTTTGCTCTCATGGTCGTCAGTTTAAGTATTTCAAATACTATATAAAATAAAAAAAAAATGATACTTTGATATCACTATTCACCTAACTTTAATTTGACACTCCGACGTGTCACATGAGTCCCACTAGCGAAAGAGAGAGAATGTGTTTATTTTTGTTATATATAGAAGGATAATTTCGTCAATTTCATCTAATTGGTTAGTCGTGTACACCTAAGTGGTTAGCGACGTTAATATGGGTGTCATTATTATGAAAGTAGCTAACCACTTATCTATACACGACTAACCACCTTGATAAGGTTGAAATAATTGACAGATACTAATTTAATATGGGTGTCGGAATTATGAACGTAGCTAACTACTTATATGTACACGACTAACCACCTTGATAAGTTGGAATAATTGACAGACACTCATTTAATATGAGTGTCAGAGTTATGAACATAGCTAAACACTTAGATGTACACGACTAACCAGTTATTTAAGGTTGGAATAACTCACAGACAGTGATTTAATAAGGGTGTCGAAGTTATGAACGTATCTAACCACTTAGATATACACGACTAACCAATTATTTAAGGTTGGAATATCTCACAGGCAGTGATTTAATATGGATGTCATAATTATGAACATAACTAACCACTTAGATATACACGACTAACCAGTTATTAAAGGTTGAAATAACTCACAGGCAGTGATTTAATATGGGTGTCAGAATTATGAACGTAGCTAACCACTTGGATGTACATGACTAACCAATTATTTAAGGTTGGAAAAACTCACAAGCAGTAATTTAATATGGGTTTCGGAGTTATGAACGTAGCTAACCACCAAGATGAAGATGACTAACCAGTTATTTAAGGTTGAAATAACTTTCAAGCAGTGATTTAATATTCCACTTAGACGTACATGACTAACCATTTATTTAAGGTTGGAATAACTCACAGGCAGTAATTTAATATGGGTGTCGGAGTTATGAACGTAGCTAACCACTTAGATGTACACGACTAACCAGTTATTTAAGGTTGGAAAAATTCACACGCGGTGATTTAATATGGGTGTCTGAGTTATTAACGTAGCTAACCACTTAGATGTACACTATTAACCAGTTATTTAAGGTTAGAATAACTTAGGCAGTGATTTAATATGGGTGTCAGATTTATGAACGTAGCTAACCACTTGGATGAACACAACTAACCATTTATTTAAGGTTGGAATAACTCACAGGCAGTGATTTAATATGGGTGTTGAAATTATGAACGTAGCTAACCACTTAGATGTACACGACTAACCAGTTATTTAAGGTTGGAATAACTCACAAGCAGTGATTTAATATGGGTGTCGGAATTATGAACGTAGCTAACCACTTAGATGTACACGACTAACCAGTTATTTAAGGTTGGAATAACTCACAGGCAGTGATTTAATATGGGTGTCGGAGTTATGAATGTAACTAACCACTTAGATGTACACGACTAACCACTTTGACGAATTTGATAAAATTGACGAAATTACCCTTCCATATACAACAAAAACAAACACATTCTCTCTTTTGCTGGTAGGTCCACGTAATACGTAGGAATGTCAAATGGGAGGAGTGTAAACAGTGATACGAAGGTAAAATTTTCCAAATAAAAAATATATCCTTATATATGTTCTTTTTCTTAAATCTTCTTTTTAAGGGAATTAATTCTTTGGTCTTGTTACGTCATATGTTCCATTCATGACTCTCTATATAAGATCTTTCACCTTTTTGTTCTGTAATTGACTGTATTAGTTTTATAATATTAAAAACTCTTTCCAACTTTTGTTCATATTCTCTCTCTTTTTCTCGCTCTGATATACTCACAGGTCTACTATATATAAAAAATGATGGGTCCTCAAAGGCTTTTGAGCAAACTCGAAGTTTGATTGTGTGTATTTAGATGGAGTTTCATCATAGTATTTATTTTCTTATAATTTTGAGGCTTTAAAAAAAAAACTCAATCAATCTTCATTCAATTTCCATTTTCTTTTATTGTCAAACTTTTTTTTAATTTCATTTACAATATTTAATTATTCAGACTAAATAATCACAATAATTAAAAACTCAAAATATTCAATTTCATAACTTGTTAGTGATTCAACTTCACTTCTAGTTTTCAGACCATTAACTTATTTATCTAATTAAAGTAAAACTTCTCTTATTTTTTAAAGTTAACCCTTTAATCAATGTTTTATAGAATGACAAAATACAATATAGCTACTCCAAAATAATCTTTAATTTTAGTGTTAAGAGCTTACAATATCACAATGAATTATAACATATAATACTCTACAGTTTCTATTTCATGTTTTTATATACCTTAGTATTTATCTTTCTCATTAATATCAAGACCATGAGTTTTTAAATTTAGAATATCGTATGCATTTTTTAAAATAATAATGAAAATTATGTATTACTATTTATAATATAAAATATAAATTTGTATGTTAATACTATTCTTAAGTAAATAAAAACAACGCTTAAATATAAACAATAGTGATAAAACATAAAATGTAAAGTATAGTAATAAAACAATAATATATTAGTCTAAATTTAAAATATTACAAAATAATAATATAAAAATAAAAGTTAATAAATAATATATGTTTTAGTAATAAAAAGTAATATTATAAAAATATAAATTATGATAAATAAACTCATGTTAAATATTTTATAACGATTTAAAATAAAATGGAGTAGTCTATTTTGTTACACGTATGTAGAAATTAAAATTAATTATTTTAAAATTATATAAAATAGTATCTATAAGTTCATTTGAATTTCTACTTATTAATTATTATTTTTTATTTTAAAACGAGAAAAAGAAAAAGAAAACAATTTTTCATATGGGGTTGAGTTGTATTTGAACTAACCATGATCTTAATGAATTTGTTATAAGCATAAGGCACATGTCTAAAATAGAGTGTGAGCTGGAATTCAGAATTGTTAGACAAGAAAATTAGGTACACGTCAAGCATGCCTAAGGATCCCAGCTACAGCTACCGGTTCCGTGTGTTGACTTCACGTGGTTCAATTCTGAGTAGATCATGTACTCAGATTTGGTTCTATAATGTCATAATGCAGCTAAAAGAAATCATTGCTTTCTTAATTATTTGACTATAGTATTTTGTAATATAATTTTAAAATTATTATTAATTTTTTAATTAAGATTATTAAAAAATTCTTTCAATAGAAACCAAAAACTAGACCAAAATTATTTAATCTACCTCGTGGCATAGAAAATGTAAAAAGGATTTTAGTAATTTTAAATATTTTTGAATATCTTTTAGAAAATGCAACAATAATAGAAATAATCAATGTTATTTCAAAAATTTTAAGATAATTAATTGTTTTATTTATAACAGTCTTATGTATATTCAAGTTTTCACTGTATGTATCCAGAAAGAATTTTATCATAGTATTTTTTTATTAAGGATTTAATGCTTTTTAACAAAGTCATATTCGTTCTCCATCACAATTATAACTCTTTGGACAATAATACCTACATTTTAAAATCAAATCTCAATATTGTTTTTTCCTTCTAAGTACATAACTGAAACTTTTATCGATTATATTGCTACGTCAATAATAGACATGTATTTTGTTTGCAAACTTTTGCTGATTCCATATGGTTCATCATCATAACTATTAAAATCTCAAAATTTCCAATTACATCTAATGATTGAACTTTATTTCAAATCTAACCATCTTCAATTGGCAGTTGAAATAAAACTTCTCTTACATGTGAAAGTTGGAATTAATTTCAAATAATTATTCACATAAATTTTCCAATTTGCTTTGTGACTGAGGCTTGATAAAACCTTTCACATTAGAGCTTTGTGAACAATCCAAAATGATCTTGAACTTTAAAGCAAGAGGTTGCAAAATCACAAATGATCAAATTATAAATGTCACAACCAATAAATGCATGATGCCATAGTGTATATATATAAAATAACTTTTTTACACCTTAGTATGTATCTTTAATAATTGGTTCATTATATATTCTTATACTCTCACTTTACTAATATATATTAGCATCATGAGTTTATAAAATTAGAATACATATGCATTTTTTTTTAAAATCATATAAATTGTTAGGTAAATATCATATTCTTCAAACAAAAATAGAGTAAATGAAAATAAGATTTGCCCCGAATATAAAAAATAGTTATAAAATATAAAATTAATACTAATGCAATAAAAATATAATAGACTGGGTTTATAATAGTGTAAATTAATATCATAGAAAAAGATAAACGTAATAGAAATAATAAATTAATTTTTATTATAATAATAATATTTTAAAAGAAATTATGACGAATGACATCGTTTCAGTTTAATTTCAAATTGAAAACGAGATAATAAAAAAAAATCCCCACATGAATTTACAATTGGGGAGCGATTCACCTTGACTTTTAATGCATTTACAAACATCCATTTAGAACGTGGAGGTGTAAGATCTAAGAGACCATGTGGAGAGAAAACCATCTCAAAGAAGAGTATGCGCTTGATCCAAGAAAATATTTTTTAAATACACATGGAAATCGTATATTATTTTACTGTGGACATATAAAAAAGTTCTCTTGCAATGTGATTTTACAAATATGTTTAAATGAAATCAACTTTAAGATTATAATGAATGATTACTAAAATTTAATTTAAATTTTTTGATATTATTAGAAATGTTATAGCCTATAATTATGAGTAATATAACAGTAATTAGTAATTATTTTAACATTTCATCATCGTAAAAATAACAAAAAAACATAACATCTATGAATATAAAATATCAATATTAAATTAAAATTTAATAACTTAAATTAAGAACGAAGAATTCAGATTGTATAAAAATAATAATTTAATATTCAATTATTATTAATTAATATTTTTTAATTGACTATTATTAATTGGAATTTATTGTTTTTAAAAATTTAACAGTTTACTGTTAATTTTAAAAGTATATTACAATTATAATTATTTATAATAAAAAAATAGAATGTTTAAAATAATTATTTATGGACAAATAAATTTATGAAATAATTTGAAAATGAAACATTCAAATGTAAATATTTTTTAAATATTTGAAAGAAAAAATTATTTAAGAGAATTTTAAAATAATAAATTTATGGAATAATATTAAAAAAATAATTAAGAAATTTATAGAATAATATTTAATAACAAAAAAATTAAAAAATAAAGAGATTTTTAGATATTTATGTAAAAGTAATTGAAATTTTACATATTTAAAGTTAAAAGGTACGTCAAAGTGAAGCAGATGGAATTGAAAGTAAAAAATCATAATTGAAGTGATTCTTGAACATGTCTCTATAGCACAAACGAAATAGTATAGATGAAATTTAGCCTTATAAATCCACTGGTTTCAAGCCACGTTGAAGGAGACATTGTTAACCCTGTGCTCTATGTATAAACTCAATTGTTGAATTTTATCAGATTTTGTTTTAAATTATGAAAAATTGTTCATATATATTTGTACCCTTTAAACTTTGCTTAGTTTCAACAACGCAAAATGTTGTTGGAGAAGCAACACATGTTTGCTGAAATAATAAGTTTAATATACTTTCCTTTGCTTACATAATTTTTTAAAAATTTTGCACATGTGTAAGACCTTGAAAATAATATTGTCATTCAATGCCTGAAACACATCATCTAGTAGTTATCATACTAGATCAAATCAGATTTGCTTAAATAATAATAATAATAAAAAACTTAGTCATTTTAAAATGAATCAATAATCAGTAACTACTTTTGTGAAAAGGTGGAGACATGAGACTTGTACACTCCATCTACCAACCAAAGAGTGCATAATAACACTTCAAGTTGCTGCACTTAAGCTTAGACTAATAGTTGATCGACTAATGGAAATCATAAAAATAAGATGAAGATAGGGAAAAAAAAAAGTACATATTATTTCTTGCTCTTCCAAAAAATCATATTATCACAAATAAGAACACAATATCTAGAAGTACATCTTTTTATTAGATGGAGATCCTGCTTAATCAACATTTGAATAAAATACAACTTTACTATGTTTATTATGACTATATAGTAAGCCTTTTCCAGGAGAACCTTTAATGTACTTCAATACAAGAATTACTGCATTCCAATGATCAAGATGAGTAACAGTAAGATAATTCAATTTTCCAACTAACATTCTATACTTCTCAGGATCTGAAAGAGGCTTGCTCTGACTAGGTAGGATTTTGGCATTAGGATCCATGGGTGTGTCAACATATTTTGAATTCATTAATCCAATATCCTCCAAAATGTCCAATGCATACTTCCTTTGAGATATAACATCTTTGGCCTCAAAGTGGTGACAAATATGTTGCTTTATTTGAGAGATGCCATAGTGATCACTAGATATAAGAACAAAGTCATCAACATATACCACTAGATAGATGCACCTAATGCTTGAGTGCTGGTATGAAATTGAATTATCTGCCTCAATGCGAGTCATACCAAATTATTGACCAACACTGTTGAATTTTCCAAACCAAGCCCTAAGAGATTTCTTAAGGCCATATAAAGATTTGTGAAGACGGCATACCAATCCGGAACACTCTCCCTGAGCAACAAAACCTATAGGTTGCTCCATATAAATTCCTTACTACAAGTCCCTGTTAAAAAAAAACATTTTTGACAACCAATTGATAAGGAGACCATCTTTTAAGTGCTGCCTTAACTATGAATAAGCGCATAAAATCCATCTTTGCCACTGGAGAAAACGTATCATCATAGTCTAAATAAAAAATTTGTGTATAACCTTTAGGCACAAGATGAGCTTTGAGACGATCAATAGTACCATTTGGACCAACTTTGATAGTAATATCGCCTACAACCAAGAAAAAATTTCCCAAAAGGTAAAGGAACAAGTTCCTAAGTTCCACTGTTCTGAAGAACATTTATTTTATCAAGCATTGTCCAACGTCAACTAGGATGGGCTAAGGCATCACCTACAATATTTGGAATGCACACAGAAGAAATAGACGAAAGGCAAGTATAAAAAGGTTAAGTTAGTTTATGGTAACTTAATGCAGTATAATATAGAGAGAGATTATGAGTAGAACGTATACCTTCATGAATGACAATGAGAAGATCAAGTTCAATTGTTAGTGTAACACCCCAATTGTTATATAATTACTTTATTATTTAATTAGAATTTATGAGTAATTTTTTCTGTAATATAAACTTTTTGTTGAGAGAATATAACTCATGACATTAACTCACTAATAAAAATGTATACATCTCTTGTAAATATTCGTAATGTATTACGAATAAGTTTACAACAAATAGAATTCTACATCAGAATATAAAATTGTCTATTTTATATATTCTAAAACATTAGATTTAAGTTCTTCATACATTCATCATCCAAAAAAATTTTCAAAGGTTCTTTCCTGACAGTCCCTTTACTGAGCAGTTTCTTCTTCTACTCATACAACAGGCACATATGAAAAAGAAACATGAAAGGAGTGAGGTTTTTATAAGCCTTAAATATTAATCTCAAAAAACTTAACAAACAATGGGAGCCTATAATCACACCCACAAATAATGAAGCATATAACTTGTTTCAAAATCACTAGAATTTCTCTCACATAATTTGATATATGGATCCATATACGACCACTTTTGATGATCCAACCCTGAATATCAAAAGCCTTTTGGGAAGCGATTGGGTAGTTAGAGTATATCTCATCACAACATTAGTACATTCATAATCACTTTCTCAAGAATTCTGACCATTTGCCAACAGAAGGGATATATACTCACTACCTAATCTTGGCAACTCAAAGTAGGTATTAGACAATATCAAGTTCGGTCAGTGAACTATCCTAGTCCAAGGCGCTATTCTGAACTGTCCAGATATTCACCTACTTGAAATACTTCCTCAGACCCTATCTGGTCCCTACCGTTCATCCCTTAGTTTCACCAAATTGTGACTTCCCAAAAACAGACACTCATACATCACCCTGGTTTCAAATGTGAAACCCAGGACTCTTTCACCGCAAACATACTCATGACATTTCCGTCAATCACATAACACAATGACCATTAAGTTATATCATATACATCTCAATTGGCAAATTGTACATAACAGTAAAACAAATACAGCTAGTAATTTATAAATAGTATACAAGTAACTTTCTTTTATGCAAATTCATCAAAATACTTACTTTTATTTTATATGTATCTATATATAAAAATCATATTTAAATTTTTACAAAATAGAATAAAATAAGGATTAAAGCAAGAACTTTAAATGAATATAATTATTATAAAATTAGAGATAAACTAAATAAAATAAATTAGATCAGTGCGTAAATGGAGATAAAATGAATGAAATAAATAAATTAAACAATACCCGTACGAAACTGGAGATAAAATAAATAAAATAATTAGGATCAGTGTAAAACTGGAGATGAAATAACTAAAATAAGACCAGTTCAAAACTAAAGATAAGATAAATTGAATAAATAGGATCAATGCGTAATTAGAGATAAAATAAATAAATAAGATAGGACCAGTGTAAAACTGGAGAAAGAATAAACAGGACTAGTGTGAAACTGGAGGTAAATAAATAAATTGGACTAGTGCGTAACTGAAAATAAAAGAAATAGATAAACAAAGAGAGTATATAGTTAAAGATGGTTCAAAATAAATAAAAAGATTAATAAAACATACATAAGTTTATTAAGATTAACATAGATAAAGCTTAACCCCATTCCCCCTTACCTTTAAATGAAGAATAATAATACTTTAAAGAAGGTTGTTCCAAAATTTCTCTCTTTCTCCTTTCTCTCTCTTCCACCCTTCGTGAAGCTTTTTTGTGTTTTAACTTGTGATCATGGATCACCTATTCACAGTACATTTTGTAATCATTACTAAAATTCTATTTAGTTATAATCTAGTTAGATTCTAATGGAAATAGTTTTAATGTTATGGTAAAATTGATGTGGCATGGTGACGTGGTAAGATGATATGATGAGAAATGACATAAGTTTATCTAAGCTTATCTTGGCATTAAATGTTGATTTGAAGTTTAAGCTTATCTGGAATGGATACGGAACTGAGAGGTGATATGGATCGGGAGGTGATACTGATTCGAGAGGTGATACTGAACTGAGAGGTGATAATGATCTGAGAGAAGATACAGAACTGACTAAGAGTGACACGGAACCCAGAGATGATACTGATCCAATAAGTGATACTGAATCGAGAGGTGATACTGATCCGAGAGGTGATACAGAACCGAGAGGTGATACAGAATCGAGAGGTGATACGAGAGAAAGCAAGTCAAAACATAAAGGCTTTCAGATGTGGTAACCGAGAGACAATGAGGAAGAAAGCAAGTTAAAGCCTAAAGGCTGACTGATTAAGTAACATGAGAGTGATGTAGAAATCCAAGTCAAAGCCGAAAGGCTTACCGATGTGGTAACCTGCAAGTGATGTGGAAGAAGTAATTCAATAATTGAAAGCCTTATTGATACGGTGCAGAGAGACTGAATTGTCAAATAGCTGAAAGCCGAATAGCTGAGAAGTGATATGGATACAGTAATCGAGAGGTGATACGAAATAAGTGAATGAATAGCCAAAAAGGCTTATTGATACGGTATCGAGAGTGATACATAATAACTGAATCAATAGACAAAAAGGCCTATTGACACAGTACCGAGTGATACGGGATAAGGGAATCAATAGTCGAAAGACTAATTGATATGATGTTAAGAGGTGATGTAGATACAGTACCGAGAGTGATACGAGATCAGGGAATCAATAGCCGAAAAGGCTTATTGATACGGTACCAAGAGGTGAAAATCCGATTGATCTAAATTTCACCTTATTCATATAATTATATATATAATTTATTTTAATAACAAAAATTGTGATAATAATAATATATAAAACTTTGTAACTAAATTGAGACATAAATAATAATATTTTAGTTAACTTTTCCAGAATGTTATCTTCGCAGCCAAAGGGGGGTGGAGAAGCTGACACTAGACAAGAGTTATCGGATGGACAATGAGAAGTTTGACGATGATTGTAAACCTGAAGTGGTAGTCGATAAGAGGAATCTTTAGGTACACTAGATACAAGAGGAGTATCAAAGACAATCAGAAGATGTACTTGATTAGATGGAGACAAAGGTGGAGAAGATAAATACTAAAATAAAATGAAGACTCAACAAATGTGAAATTTGTAGAAATGAAATAGTTGTTAAGAGACGGTGAGAAACATTTATATACTTTTTGAGCTCCAGTGAACCCTAAAAAGACACGTTTGTCTGACTAAGCAGATAATTTATCAATAACAAGACAAAAGTTGTGAACAAAGCAAATAGATCCAAAAAATTTAAGGGTTAAGGGATAGAGAGGTTTACTAGGAAATAAAATAGAATGAAAAATTATTTTTTAAAATTGAAGATGGCATACGATTAATTAGATAACATGTACTAAGAACAGTATCACCCTAAAACCATTGAGGAAACCCACCACGAATTAAAAGAGAGTAGTTTCAATAAGCACATGAAGTTTGGTGAAGAATGTCATTATATTTCATAAAAGTGTTAAAAGAATGAGAAAGAGACTCACGAGCATCATCACTGCATAAGCTTCAAATTGAAACTCCAAATTGATTTTTAATTTCATTAAGAAAAATTGAAATATAGAAAAAAAAACTCAGAATGATTTTTCATTAAAAAATCCAAGTACATCTTGAAAAATCATCAATAGAAGTAAACAAAATATTGAAATCCCTAATTAGACTTAACACGATTTTGTTCCCAAATGTATGAATGAACTAAGCCAAAGGGGACAAAGCACATTGTGAAACACTATTAGGAAAAGAACTACGACTTTGTTTTCCTAAACGCCACAACTCACAAGACAAATTGAATAACGTGGACAAACTCGGAACAAGCTACTACATCTTGACAAGACTAGGATGACCCAACTAAGCATGAAGAAGAGATGCAGAATCTATGGTTGTGTCAAAATTTGCAGATGAGGTGATAAAGACCATGATACTCACATTCGGTGCCAATCATCTGTCCCAAACTCCGATCTTGTAAACAAAAAAATTTTTGGTAAAAGAAATGACACAATCAGGGGAATAAGTGAGATGACTAAAAGAAAATAAGTTAAAGGGAGCCTAGGGACATAAAGATGATTAGTACATACACCATGGGATGAGACCCTAGAGCCATTAGCCATGGTAATGGAAGGTAAATAATCGAAGGTAGACATAAAAGAAAAAAAAAGATTTATTACAAATAATTAATGTTATCTGTGGCACCTAAGTCTAGAATCCAAGGACCAAGAGAATTGGTGTAAGTGAGTCCAGCAAAAGATGTACTTGTATGTGCAACAGAAGCACTGCCAAAGTTTTAGCAATCCTCGTACCATGTAAGAAATTCATTGAAAATAGCAGGGTGGCCTGAAGTATCAGATGGAATAGGATCCACATTGTAAGGTTGCACAGGAGGAGCAATTTGGGCAATTGTTGTAGAATCAAGAGGTGATAATGTAAAGCATAACACCTGTCAATTTTGTGGCCAAGGTCTCACTTTTGGCACCCTTTACCTAGCTTGCGAGAGTGATGCGGTCATCACACTGAGATACCAAAGCAGAACAGTCATCAATAAGATTAGTAGGTATATTAGTTGTGTGCTTACCTGGCACACGAAGAATGGTGGAACATTAAAGTAAAATTGGGCACAATAGGAGATCCCAAAATCTGGTCACAAATATGGGCATAATCATCAAGAAGCCCATGTAAGGCAAATAACATGAAAAGCTTGGACCTTTGCTCTAGTCTTTAAGAAGTAGAGACAGGAGGCAATAACTCATTAAAATCATGAAGAAGAGCATGAATTTTATGCCATTGTACCATCAAGACGTCTAGGAGCAATAACATTCAAGAAATTTTGACATACATTATAAAGACGTTGAGTATCATTGGTGTATAATAATTTTGCATGTTCCTAAACTTTTGAACATACCTCATAAGCAAAAATATTTATTTCAAAGAAGAGTGAATGGTAGATTTGATAACAATACATAATTGTGCATCAATTTTTAGAAAATTTTTCATAGACATTGACACCCACTTGGTGAGATGATCAGCATACCCTTGACTCTTATAGCCATAATTTAATATCTAAAGCCGAAGTATCATAATTCTTTCCATCCAATTTATCAATGAAGAGATGAACATTAACATAATTAGTATAGATGGACAAATTAGATACGATAGTGAAGAGAGAAAAAAACAATAAAAATCAAATGAACTCCAATCAAGATGATGAAGCAAATCCAAAACGAGGAGAACATGGTGACTCCAACAGTGGTAACCATCACCAAAAACAGTGTCATATGCGCTGGCAAGCACGGTGAAAAGCATTGACAATGACGTAACAAGGAGTGGTGCATGAGGGCGCATCAGACCTCTGTTTAGTGCAATTTCAACGGCACAGTGGTCACCTCGCCTGAAAATGAGTCAATTGGCAATGTTTTCGGTCCAATGGGCTGCAATGGTGATGGAGGCAGTAGTGGTGGACGACATCGGAGCAGTGTAGTGAAATAGTGTATAAAAGCAGCGCAGACGGTAGTGGGATAGCGATAAATAGTGGGTTCACTTAAAAAAAATTTACCCTAACCCTAGGCTCTAGATACCATATTAAAATAAAGAAAAAAGTAAATATGAATTAATCTCTCTTATGCAAAATACACACGTAGAGGTTGTTTATTAATAGATAAAAATAGTAATAAAATAATAGAAAATATAGACTAAGCCCGTTATATTCAATGAAGTAGAATAAGAATTTAAGCCTTGTATTTGGGTTGTATGTAAATTAGGGTAAATAACCTAACCCTAGGACATCCACCTTGAGGTTTGGGTGCTAAGCTAGGGTAAATAACCTAGCTTGGGTACCAAATTAGGGTTAGGGTACGCTTGGTTTGAAGAGCCACATGACAACCTTTAATTTGAAAGGATTTGTAGCGTGGACACCAAGGCAAGGTTAGGAGAAACTTGTGCCACAAATTAGGGTTAGGGTTTTTGAAGCTTCTCCAACGAGCTTTGGACATCTATGACTCTATCAATAGGAGTTCCATGCTTATGTAATTTTCAAATTGAAATTAGTAATGAAATGTTGTTTAAATGACTCTTCAAACTTGTTCCTAAGTTCTCTATAGAGTAGTCTTCTTCATAAACTTTCTTCTAAACTCCTCCTAGTAGTATTGGCCTAACCTACATAATCTCATTTTCCATCACAAAACCGTGACATCTTTTCTTACTTCTCATGCTTCACTTCCATTGAATTTAATCAAATAAAAAAACATCAAGGAGAATAAGAGCTAGCTAAATCCCTAATTTTGTGGAGATTAGTTTAGCTTAATCCTAGTTAAATCTTATTAATATTTTGTTTTATAAAAGGAGTCCACCCCTTTGTACAAATCATATAGAGTTGAATGAATGAAATAGCCTTTTAAAAAATTCTTTGAAAGTTTAGTTGTCTCCTATCTCTTCTATTTTAAGATTACAAGACCTCTAGTTGTAAAAATTGTATAGAGTAGTCTAGAATTTTTTTTGGGCCTTGTATTTTGGGTCAAGGTAGTAGAGGAATTTAAATTTTGGGCCATGTATATGGACAAAATAGTAGAATATGTTGTCTTGAATTTTTGGGTCTTGTATTTGGACAAAAACCCTAACCCTATGAGGGAGAGAGAGGTAGCGCCTAGGGTTAGAGTTAGGGCTAATATCTTAGGGCTTAGATGGTGCCTATACATACTTACCGTGCTCCTTGCCAGATGTTACCTTACCGGTGGAGAACATCCTCTCCATTCATGGCTTGATAAATGTCATTTTCTAAGAGGAAAGTTTTTAAAAAGCTTTTTATACAAGCTAGGATTAGGGTTATGGTTAGTCTTAATTTTCTCTATAAATAGAATGTTTTTGTAACTCATTTTTCAGTTTTGAATAAGTAATGAAATGTTGGCCAATCTTTGCCTCTTCAACTTGTTCAAGAACTCACCAAAGAATAGTCTCCTTTCTAGACTATACTCTTGCTTCCTCTTAGCTGTGTTGGCCAAACCTCACACATAATTTACTTCCAAACTCCATCTCACAAACTTCAACATCTTGTTTTCATTATCATTTCCTAGCATCTACTCCAGACAAATCAAAAATGCATTGGAAGAAGACGATTGGTGCAAGCTAGCATGCATTCCAAGACTAGGATTGCATCATTTGGTATCAAAGCTTAGGTTTTTCAAGATATAAGTGTTTCTTCCAATTTTTTAATCAATTCATGTTCATAATTTGTTTTGCTTGTCTTGAACTATTTTCACTATTTTTATCATTTGTTTTTTTTTTAATTTAATCGGTTCAAACACCTTATTCTTTCTTGAACCATCCAAAACTACAAAAATAAGAGTTGTTCATCTTGTTTCCGTGTAACTACTTCACTATTCTAATATTTTGGTGATTTTAAACTGTTGAATCTTCTTATATTTAGGTATTCTTCAAATTTATAATATTTTCTTGCTATGTTCTAAGTCACGTGTTTCCAATTATGTCATAAACTCCATGTATAGAAACTAGTTCATGATTTGTTTGATCAAATTTCTATATTATGTCTTCTATATGTTTGATGAATGTTTAGTGTAAATTGCACTTGTGTTAAGCTTTGTGTGCTCTGTTTATACTTTTGAGTTCTTAATTTGTTATTATATCATTAACAAGTTCCTTAGAGTTAGGTTTCCATTATGTCTTGATGTTATCTTCAAACTCGTTGGATTCCTCTAGGTTTCAAATTCCTAAATTTGTTTTTGTAAACTACACTAGATTAGAAAATTTATTGCAAACAGTACACGTATCATATTCATATGAAAATTTTTGTGTGAGCACCTTAATATGTTATGAATGTACGATTAAAAAAGAACATTCAAATTCGCTATAAACAATGAAAAAACACAAAAGTATGGATGTTAGAGGCTGAAAAAATAGGATTCTCTATTCAGTGGTTGCTCCCGATTTTGTATTTGTTTTAAATATTTCAGTGTTATTTTTGTAAAATTTTGTTGCATCTTGATTCTACATTGTGTTGTGGTATTCAAAAATAATTCAAGGTCAAATACCTTGTAAAAAAATTTACATAAATCAAATAGTCACGGTTAGTTGTTCTTTTTTTCTATTTTGTTATCTACTCTAGAACTATTCCTAAGTTTCATTTTGTGTGCATAATTTTCTTGTTAGGATTAATTTCTTGCTTTGTGTCATTTAAAGTGTTCTTACAGTTTTTGTCAAATATAAAATTCTCTCGAGTTTAACATTTTAAATTGAGCTTTTCTTGATTTTAATTCTTAGCCTCTTGAGATGGAACTCTTTCATGGCTTGTGAATTTGTGAATGGTTATCTAACATGTTTAGGTAACATCTTGGACGAAGGGAAGCTTCATAAGGGAGACTTCTATTTGGAGAGTTTACAAATGCAAGACTCAAGACAAAGTGAGGAACAATAAAGGGAAAATACACCAAAAAGAAGATCAATAAAATAACAAATTGTTGCAAAAATTGTCACAAAATTTTGATGTATTTTTTTTTTGTAAACAATTTTTTTTTCTTGTGTTGGGAAAATGCATTAAAAACAATCCCAACTTGAACATTGTAATAATGAAGAATGATTAGTAGGTGAAAGTGTGTCAAGAGGCTCGAAACTGTCACTAGCACTTTCATCATAAGACACATCTAACTTTTATTGCTTTCCTTATTTGTCTTACTTTTTTGCAATTATTTTTACTTTTTTTATTTTACTTTCCTAAAGTCTCTGTGACAACTAGAAATCAAAGTCAAAGCCTCCACTAGTAGAAAAATGGGATTATACGTCGGTTATGGGAGGCTTTTTATATCAGTTCTCCAACTGATGTAAGAAATACACCTATTGTATCCGTTATAAACACAACAGATGTAATAGAGCACTTAAAAAGAGTAAAACAAGAGACATATTACATCAATTGTAACTGGAACCGATGTAATATGAGACTCATTACATCAGTTGTAGTTGGAAGCGATGTAATATCACTACCAGAAAAGACTATTTAAAGACCAATTAAATAAAATGGTTGCTGATTCTGACCAAAATAATCACCAAATTAGGTTTTAGTTGCTAAATAATGACAAAATACAAGTAATGATTGGATTTAGTAACCAATTAAGTCAAGATAATTGGTATCTAACATTACCTATGAAGGTTCATAAAAAAACTGGAATGAAAATGTGACGCGCTTTTAGTGGCATCAACACCATCATTCTATGTTCTTTTATTTCTCTTTCGTTTTAATCGTTCTCTGTTTTTTTTTTTTAGGGTTTTCTAGATTCTTGGTTTTCTTGGTTGAAGGTATGGGTTGAGTTTAAGATTTGTGAGAGTTCTAGCAAGAGTGTGGCATAACCCACAGTGGAAGAATAATCATGGTAGTGAACACAAAGCTCGGCTTTTGCACCGAGGACATGCTCGGCCATGCCAAAGAGTTCGACAAGGTGGTAAACATGTGAAATATACTAGTTCAAGGGCTTGGTTACACCGAGGACGTGCTCGGTGTGATGATCAAAACGTTTTGCAATTCACCCACGACTAAGCGATACTTAGCGAGGTGTGAACAGTGCTCGGGTTAGGTTCTAGGTTGGTTTCTCAGGTTGAGGTTCCCGACTGGTTTCTGGGTTAAGGTCTTCGGCTGGTTTTCTAAGTTAAGGTCCGTAGTTTGGTTCTTGGGTTTGAGTTTATGGGTTTCTTAGGCGTGACTTATGGGAACGTTCATCGTTGTTCCTGAGGCAACTGTAAAATAAGTTTAGGTCGAGTTCAAGAGGGGGGTGAATTGAACTAATAAAAATTTTCACAAATATACCTTTGTAAACTGGAGAATGAAAATTCTTTAATGAAACTATTGAAAAATGATATTATGAAGTGTACAGAAAATTTTTAATATATTCCAGAACTGAAACAATTAACTAAAACAATACACAAAATAGGGATCTAATCAGATGCAGATATAATAAACTGGAATCAGAAAATGGTTCAATTAAAACTAGAAGCAGTATACTAAAAACAGATCAAGAATACAATTCAAAATACTTTAGATAAACAGTAAAAGAAGTTTACTGAAGAAAAAAAAAACACTCATACAACAATTCAAATCACAAGAGGTGTGTAAAACTAGAAGTAATAAAGATTTCAAAAAGAATAGTTTTTTCTGAAATTCAAACAGATGAACAGTAATCACAGTAAACTAGAAATACAAACGATACTCAAGAGAAAATTCAGTCAATTGTTAGGGAGATTTTAACAATTCCAAGAAAAACCAAAATACCACTCGAAGAATAAACAATCAATTATATGCGATGAACGGTTAATTGAGCAAGCAAGAACAGAAACAAGAAGTGTTCAAGAAGAAAGCAAGAAAGATCAAGAACACAAGATTTTATCTTGGTTCACCCTTCCTCAAGGGCTACGTCCAATCCTTTGCCAACAAGCAAAGATTTCCACTAATCAAGATCACCAATATCAGTTTACAACAATACACTGCAAACTACAAGATACCACTGCTCCCTTCAGTAAACAACCTACTGCACCCCACAGCAGGTCAAACACAGTGCAAAAACCACTACACCAACCCAATTACAACACCCTATGTAATCTGGGTACCAACACAACAAACACAAATTACAAAACCTATGTAATTTGCAACCACTTACTCACAATACAAGAAATTATCAAGATCAATACAAAAACATAAGTACTTCTATACTCAATAGATTACAAATGGATTAAAAACCAATATAGAAGACTTAGCCTTGGTGCTTAAGACCAAGCTCCAAGACTTACTTTGTTCTCACAGTAAGGGTGATTTTTCTCTCTTAGAAAATAACAAACTTGATTGCTTAGAATGTTTTTCGTAAGTTTTAAATCATGCGCCACCCTTATATAGAAAACTGATTTATAACAGACAAAAAATTCAATCGATTGTTTTAATCATTCAATCGATTGATTTTCTATGACACATAAAAAATCCAGCAAGTTCAATTTTGAAAAGCAGTTTACTAGTTTTATTCTGAAAATAATTTTTCCAAAATTATTTAATCACTATGAATCTTTTGAGCCCTTCTCAAGTGAATGAATCATCAACATGGTTCTGAACCAAAACCATACTCACACACTCCCAACCTAAGTCCTAGACCAAAACTCCTACTAAGCTTCATGAAGGCTTCAAGTAATCCACTCGTAAGCTTTGATCCAAATACTTCATCATGTTATTGACTTTATCAAATCCTTTAACAACTCTTGGTGCTAACAGCAGCGACTGTCTTTGCCGTTGAATCCTGACCAGTTTTCAATTATCTTTCACATAATCAATCACATTTTGCAAAATGAGTTCTTAATTCCAAACATTTCATACATTCATTCTTCACATTCAAGAAAGGAAGATGATTGAACAGTGATTTCAAAAAATTATAGAACGCACACAACAAAAAACCAAATGCAGAGATTCACATCAATGCTCAAAACAATGCAAAATCTTTACATACCTGTTGAAAAATTAATCCCATAAACCTTTGTATTGATTGTGATTTGTTCCTCTTCGGTAATTGGACTTCGTCTTCCTCACTCCTGGCTTTTTTCTCTCTTCTACGTAGGTCAAAACGTTCTTTATTTCTCTATACTTCTATATGATTCTCAAAGCAATCAAATGTTCAACGTTTGTGTGCTCTTTCTCAATTGATCGTCCAACCCTTTTAAACAACTCAGTGTAATTTCTTTTAAAAGGCATGTTGACATTTCAGCTCATTGTCTAACGAACCAGAGCGTCCTTCATTGAGCTCAATGATGGCTTTTAACGGAAGAGTACCCATTCCGTTCTCAATTAACAAACTGCCCTCCAATGTTTAAACTTTTCTCCAACTTTCGTCTTAATGCAACGAATGAACCATTGGAACATTTGAAATTAAAAATTGAACCATGAAAAACGTAATGATTTAACCATGCAAAAGATAATGAACAGTAAACCCCCAAACCCGTTAGAAACGTAAATTTGGAAACTGGAAACGGGCCAGCCTAGGGCAAGCGGAAATTGGGCTAGTGGAGAATTGGACGACTGGAATTTAAGCCAACAACCCAAAACAAACGGGTGTACAAGAATGGAGGTGCAAACATTAAAAACAAAGGTGTAAATAGCAAAAATAATTTTTGTTATTTTATTTTCCACCCGGACAAAATTGGGTGTTAACAACTATCTCTCTTTACTTAGATTACTTTCAAATCATCAGAGTAAAAGTTAAGTAAAGACGAAAATACAAATTTTGTAGGGATGAAAAAGAAATTATTTTAAAAAGATAGAAATTAAAAGAAAGAAGATAATGTCATAACCTTGACCTTTCCAAACATGAAGGTTACAAATCTTCACTTGCGGTTGAGCCTTGGCCTATTAAGAGACGAGAGGGTTATTATTTGTTACATACTGCTGAGACCTTGTCCTATTCAGAGACAAGAGGGTCATGAATTATCTAAAACTGCTGAGACATTGTCCATTTTAGAGACAAGACGATCATGAATTATTTGAAACTGTTGAGACAATATCCTTTCTGAGATGAGAGGGTCAAGAATTATTTGAAACTGCTGAGACCTTGTCCTTTTTAGAGACAAGTGGGTCATGATTTATCACATACAACTAAGATATTGTCCTATTTAGAGACGAGAAGGTCATGATTTATCACGTACAACTGAGACCTTATCCTTTTCAGAGACGAGAGGGTCATGATTTATCACGTACAGTTGAGACCTTGTCCTATTCAAAGACGAAAGGATCACATATCATCATTTGAGATTAAAATCTTGTCCATCTGTAGGGACGAGAGGATCAGTACTCAAAACATAAGGTTGAGACCATGCACCAGCAGGTCACACATAAACATCTGTGAGATCACGATCCGAACTTAGTCAATAGTCACACATCATCACTTGAAAAGATCTTGTCCATCCGCAAAGGCGAGAGGATCTTTGCTCAGAATATACAAGTGAACATGTCGAGAACACCGAAACAAATATTTTGGAGAATTCCATTTTGTGGGTTTTGACTGAAAGTTTTTGAATTTATGCATGCATGCATGTACGTAATATGATTTTTTTGAAAATGCATGTACAAATGCATGGAGGTGGACTTTGGTTCTTTTGAAAATGTATATAGAGTTAATGAATGCATATGCATGAAATTATGAGGAAAATGCATATGTGCATGCATAAAATCTTTGAGAATGCATATACGGATGCATGAAATCTTTGATAATGCATATATGGATGCATGAAAGCTTTGGAAATGCATGTATGAAATCCCAGGAATGCATTGATTTATATAAGAAAGAATATATATGAAAATTTGTGTAGAAAATTATTTTTTATCATTAATTTTTTCATTTTCTTCATTCCTTTTTTATTGGCACCATATCAAATACTCTCTGGTACAATCATTGAATTTAGTGAAATTGGAATTTTTTATTCATGTTTTTAACATAAAAGATATTTTCAAATCCTAACGCTTGACAATTATAATTACGAATATCATTGACCTTATCATTCGGGTTTCAATTAATTGATTTTTCTAGGACTGTATAATTCACTGAACTGTTCTGCATAATCTTGCATTTTTGTGAGTTAAAATTAGTTTTCTGTGATTACCAATTAGCACCTAATAATATTCTTGTGTAGTGTGCAAATTTGGTTTCTGACATTTTTCTCTTCTGAAAAATCAACTAATTGTTTTTCGGCTCCAATCAATTATTTTTCTTGCTGTTGTAGTTTTGTGCTTTTCTACAATTGATTGATTCGCCTGTTTAATTGATTGCTTTCAGTTGTTCATTCTAGTTTGCTATTTTCAATTAATTGTATTTGCTAATCAATTGATTAAAATCTTAGAACTTGGTTTTCTTTAAGGAATTTCAATTTATTAAGTTTCGGTTTCAATTAATCGAATCTGATTTTTGAAGGAACTTGAAAAGTCACATTCACAGTTTGGGTTCTTTTACTGTTTGGAGTAGTTCCTTGAAATTGGTTGAGTTTCTGTTCAATTAATTGTTTCCTGGATTCAATTAATTGAATTTCTGTTGTTTTGTATTGAGTGTTTTTCAATCAACTGTTTCTGGTATTCAATTGTTTGTTTCTGGACAGTACTGCATTGCGTTCTTCTTTCAATTAATTGCTTCCGCGTTTCAATAAATTGTTTTCTGCTGATTTCTGTTTTGTGAGCTATTTTTAATTGATTGTTTTTTACTTTCAATTAATTTTTTTTTGTGCACTCTAAACTCAAACTTTTGATTGTTTTAATAAAGAGCTTTCATTATACACTTAATTACTTTCCATCTTTTGCAAAAAAAATTTAAAGTTCAATTCACTCCCCCTCTTGAACTCAACCTAAACTACTTTTCAAAAACCACCATCTCTCTAGAAATAAGTTCTCTTTAGTTTCTCTACCTCTCTCTAAACTTCTGACTCCATTCCTCATCAGACTGACGATCAGAGATCACCTTTACATTCCTGGCGTCGAGTAGAGCAAGAGTGTTCAATCAGATTCTTAAACAGTGTAAGTTTATTTTCTGCTCATTTTCCTCAAAGTCACAATTATAATTACGAATATCATTGACCTTATCATTCAGGTTTCAATTAATTGATTTTTCTGAGACTGTACAATTCACTGAACTGTTCTGCATAATCTTGCGTTTTTGTGAGTTAAAATTATTTTCTATGATTACCCATTAGCACCTAATAATATTCTTGTGTATTGTGCAAATTTGGTTTCTGACATTTTTCTCTTCTGAAAAATCAACTAATTGTTTTTCGGCTCCAATCAATTATTTTTCTTGCTGTTGTAGTTTTGTGCTTTTCTACAATTGATTGATTCGCCTGTTTAATTGATTGCTTTCAGTTGTTCATTCTAGTTTGCTATTTTCAATTAATTGTATTTGCTAATCAATTGATTAAAATCTTAGAACTTGGTTTTCTTTAAGGAATTTCAATTTATTAAGTTTCGGTTTCAATTAATCGAATCTGATTTTTGAAGGAACTTGAAAAGTCACATTCACAGTTTGGGTTCTTTTACTGTTTGGAGTAGTTCTTTGAAATTGGTTGAATTTCTGTTCAATTAATTGTTTCCTGGATTCAATTAATTGAATTTCTGTTGTTTTGTATCGTGAGTGCTTTTCAATCAACTGTTTCTGGTATTCAATTGGTTGTTTGTGGACAGTACTACATTCCGTTCTTCTTTCAATTAATTGCTTTTGCGTTTCAATAAATTGTTTTTTGCTTATTTCTGTTTTGTGCGTTATTTTTAATTGATTATTTTTTACTTTCAATCAATTATTTTTTGTTGTGCACTCTAAACTCAAACTTTTGATTGTTTTAATAAAGAGCTTTCATTATACACTTAATTACTTTCCATCTTTTGCAAAAAAAAAAAATTAAAGTTCAATTCACTCCCCCTCTTGAACTCAACCTAAACTACTTTTCAAAAACCACCATCTCTCTAGAAATAAGTTTTCTTTAGTTTCTCTACCCTCTCTCTAAAATTCTGACTCCATTCCTCGTCAGACTAACTATCAGAGATCACCCTTACATTCCTGGCGTCGAGTAGAGCAAGAGTGTCCAACCAGATTCTTGAGTAGAGTAAGTTTATTTTCTGCTCATTTTCTCAAAGTCACTTTTAGATTAATTTCATTCTTGATAGAGGTATTTTTCCTATGTCCTCTAAGGCTTCAGAATGAGTCTTTGTTGGTCCATTGTTCTAATAGTGATTATTGATCAGAAATTGTTGGTGCGGATTAGGTTGCACGTGATTTTAGGTTTTTAGGACTCTTTTTAGGGTCTCTACTTTATACATGTAAGAGAAGCTAGTTTGAATGTTTTTAATGGATATTTCGATTTCTTGTTTTATTGAGTATGAATTAGATGAATTTGAATTAAATTGAGTGAATGTTTATGTATGATATGATGTAGTGTAAACGTTTGTGAATGATATGGAATGGTGATCGAGACATAGTATCTTCAGGAAAGGAGATACTCATGTTGAGATTGTTAGGATGTGTATTGTTTCAGGATTTATCGAGAATGAGGTATCTTGACTCTACTGGTACCTTAGAATCACATAGATGAAGGGTACTAGGTGGTGAGAGTTGAAGGAGGTCCATTTAACTGAAATTGCGGTTCGAAAGAGTTGGTTAGGACATATATATGGATTTACCTTGTCAGATGAGGTTATTTTTATTTGGGACTATGTGGATTCACAGTTGGAAGTGTCATCTGGCAGATGCTAGCCTCTGAGTCTAACTCAATGCACAAGTCTTCTGAAAGTAGAGAGTCAAGTGTCTTTGTATTTGAGTCGGTATATGTATGATATGAGTTATTATAGAGATGTGACATTGGCAATGTGATGTATGAGATGAACGATGAAAGTTTGATGTTTGTAGTTTGGTTGAGATGAAAATTTAATTTATAAATACACACTTTTTTAAACTCTTTAGCTTACTCTTATTTTTGTGTGGTCTTTGTTTTATTTTTAAATTTACGATGATTGCGTTTTACAAGTAAGTAGAGGATTTGACAGGTGGTGTGACTCTTCAGTGAGCTGATGGAGAAGTTTTATTTTATGATTCTATGAAGATATTTTTATTAAATCTCATGTAGAGAATTATATTTTGAAATACTCTTATGAATGTATGGAGATTTGTATTTAGGCTTATTATAGAATTTCTATGTGATTAAGTTTCTATTAATGAAAAATATGGGATGTTACATTATTCATCTTTTAATCCCTTTTTAGCATTCCAATTGTTGACAAAAATAGTAAAAAATATAATTTTTTAAATTTTTTGCATAATAATTTAAATTATGAAAATGTTCTTGAGTCTAATTTTATTATAATCATAATTATTGTCATGTAGTGCACAAATCCTTTGAGAAAGAAAGATATATTTGTTACTTGTTACATTTGCAACTGGTATACTTGTTATCATTAGCAAAAATAAGCAAACACCTGGCCCCAAAATGGGCTTGAAAGGATGGATCAGCAACAGAATTAAAGAGGGCCTGATGCTAGTAAGGCTTAGTTGGGCCCTAGTGCCAGTGCCATTTTTCACAATCTATTTAATAGATGCTCTTCACTAGGGTTACATATCTTCAACCGTTGAAGAGTGAAAATCACCTTTGGAGGCAGTTTCAAGATTTTCTTCGAGTAATCTTCTTATTCCATTGTTCTTTTGTAATGTTTATTCTTCTTATGACTATAAGGAGCTAACACATTGGTTTTTGGGTTAGATTTAATCTTTCTAAATTCTCATGTAATCGTACTGCTTTTAATTTTTATATATTTCATTTCAGTGTAAGTATTTTAATTCCATGCTTATTGTCTGTTGTATTGATTCATGACTTGAGTTTCTATTCTTGGGGTATTGGGAAATATCTTTTTAATCGGGAACTTAATTAAAATACTTAATGAAATTTTGTATCTAAATAGAACATGATTCTTTGGTTGTCGTTAAACCCTTGTGGCAATTGCAAGTTTTATTTATACAATTAATTAAGGAATTGACATTTAATAGATAGTCTTAGACTTATTTATATAAGGAATTAGGATTTAGATATATTAATAGGTTAACATTAATTATTGCTTGAATATAAAATAAAAGAAAGACATTTTTATACATAAAAGTGAGGATTAGTGTAATTTAATCTTAACAAGTTCATATTATTCATCTTTAATCCTTTGATCCAACACTTAGCATCCATCATGCTTTTCAAGATTACAATGAAACCTTAAGAGTCTTTATGGAACAAAATTGGAAAAGGTTGCATAGAAGATCAGAAATTTCAACTTATAAGTAGCTTTGCACCACATGATAATGACACTCAAACTTAGATCCTTTATGGATAGAAAACAACATGCCACCAACTTGAGCGAGTTAAGATAAAAGGCAGTATTATCAAAATAAAGAGATGAACAAAAATGAGCAAAGGATATGAAAATGAAAATATTATGTTTTTCTATGTATTGGTCAAAAAACAAAGAGCTGAATATATACAAATAATGTATCCAGTCAAGGTATAGCTAAAGAAAGAAAATAAAGAAAAATATTACAACCTGATACTGTCATGAATCAAAAAATAAACAGAATTGATGATAATTTGATTTTTTTCACAAAGACAAAATCAAATATCTAACAATTTGATCTCGTCATAAAGACAAAATCACAAAATTGATATTAATTTCCTTCTATAAGCCTTGAATCCATATCCTCTGAAACTCCCTCGCAAGTTGGGGAGCAAATATTGATGAGACCCAACTTGGAACAAATATTCTTAAAATACTCAGGACCTAAGGCTTTGGTATAAATGTTTGTTAGTTGCTCTGTTGTGGAAATGGGAAGCAAATGGATAAGATCCTTCTTCAATTTTTTCTCTAGCAATGTGACAGTCTATTTCTATAAGTTTTGTACGCGCATGAAACACTCGATTTGTTTCAATGTATCTTACTGAGTCATTATCACAATATAAAAGAGATGATTGCTCAAAAGGAACTTTCAAATCTTGAAGAAGATAGACTAACCATTGAATTTCATTTGTAACAGTGGCCATTGCCCTATATTCAGCTTCGCAAGAACTCTTTGATATTGTTCCTTGCTTCTTTGATTTCCAGGATATAAGGGAATTTCCAAGATATACACTAAAATTGGTCATTGATTGTCTTGAATCACTACAGGTGCCTCAATCACTATCATAAAAGGTTTTTATATGGGCAGAACTGCTGGAAGAGAAAAATAAGCCAAGACTTGAAGCTCCTTTAATATACTTGAGAATTCTAATTGCTACACTATAGTGAGTAATTGTAGGCTTATCAAGAAAATGAGAAAGTTGGTGAACAGAAAATGTTATGTCAGGTTGGGTAGTGAGATGCATAAGTCTTTCAATTAACCTTCTATAGGTATGAACATCAGTGAAGGGCACATTTCCAGTAGAAGACAATTTAACAAAATAATCCATAAGAGTGACTACAGGTTTGCAAGCTAAAAGACTTGCATCTGTTAACAATTTCAATGCAAATTTCCTTTGATTCATCATTATCCCTTTCTTACTTCTTGCTACTCCAAAACCAAGAAAAAATTAAATCACCAATATCCTTGATCTTGAATGTCTTATTCAAATCTTCTTTGACTCACTAAATCTCTTCTTTATCATTTCTTGCCAAAATTATATCATCCACATACACAAATAATGTTGTAAAAGATCCTTCAGAAGAATTAATAAATAAGGAATAATCATTCATAGATTGAGTACATCCTATAGAAATAAAAAAGGATAACAATTTAGCAAACCACTAGCTGCTAACTTGCTTAAGGCTATATAAAGCATTTTTTAATTTACAAACTTGTCCTGGTTAAATAGAAGTCAATCTAGGAGGAGCAACCATGTATACATCTTCTTTCAACTCTCCATGTAAGAAGGCATTATTTATGTCTAATTGTTTCAACTCCTAGTTATATATAGAAGCTAGAGAAAGAAGCAACCTTGTAATGGTCATCTTTGCTACTGGAGAAAAAGTTTCAAGGTAGTCAATGCCCTTTGTTTGTGTGTATCCCTTCGCCACTAATCTTGCTTTATATCTTTCAACAGTCCCATTAGCATTATACTTTATTTTGAATACCCATTGGCAATCTATGGTAGTTTTGTTCTTGGGAAGAAGAACAGTCTCCCATGTTTGATTTGACTCCAAAGTACATATCTCACACTGTGGGAACAAAATTCTTCAGGGATATGGATGTTTGTTTCATGGTCATTATTAACATTATTTTCAATATTATCACAGGGTGCAAAAATGACTCGTAATGGTTGGCTCAAAATAGGTTGATCTTCTATAAAAACATTTTGATTATGAATGTTTAGACTGTCAGTTTCATTGCTAGTATCTTCAACACTTTAATATGGAAAAACATGTTCATAGAAGACAACATCCCTAGACACAAAAATTTATCTTGATTGAATAGTCAACAAAATATATCCTTTTGTCCCCCTCTTAAAACCAATAAAAACACATTTTGATGTCCTAGAATCAAATTTACTTTTATTTGTTGATAAAGTGCTAGCATAGCATAAAGACCCAAACACCTTTAATTGATTAAAATGTGGTAGAGTTTTGTAAAGCATTTCATGAGTAGAAAAATCATTTAAAACAAGTGTGAGAAGCATGTTTATAATATGTGCATCATGTATCACAGAATATGACCAATAAATCTTGCGTAAATGAGATTAGATCATGAGAGCTCTTGCTACATTTAATAAATGACCGTGTTTCCTTTCAACTATACTATTTTGTTGTGGAGTATTGACACATGAACTTTGATGTTTTATTCCTTTATTGATAAAAAAATTAGTCATGAAAAATTCAGTTTCATTATCACTTTTTATTACTTTTATTGTTATCTCAAATTGTGTGTGAATAAAAATAACAAAATCTTCCAAAATCTTAACAACTTCAGATTTTTGTTTTAAAGGAAAAACCCATGTGTACCTTGAATAATCATCAACTATTGTCAAGAAATATTTATGACCATGAATTGATGATAATGAGTATGGTCCCCACATATCAACATGAATCAAATTAAAATATTTTTTAGATTTAGATACATTAAGAGGAAAGGGAAGTCTTTTTTGCTTTGCAAAATGAAAAATATCACAAATAAAAGATTTGTTATATTTAACAAAAGGATTTTTTTTATAACATCTAAAGATTTGTTTGAAACATGCCTTAACCGAAAATGCCAAAGGATTTCGAGATCACTAGCAGTAAAATTGACAGTATTGGTGATATGTGGAGATTTGAGAGGTTTGATTTGAAGGTTTTGATAAGAAGGGATCCTGAGTATATAAAGTCTACCTTGTATCTCAGCTGATCCAATCACTCTCAAGGAGTTTTTGTACTTAATGTGACAACCATTAGAATAAAAAATAATCACACAAGACAAATTATCAATTAACTTTGCTACTGAAAGAAGATTAAAAGTGAAGTTAGAAATATACAAAACATTATCTAGGAGATGATCTTGATTGATAAAAACACTTCCAGAATAATTTGTAATGACTTGATTTCCATTTGGTAATTTGACAGAGATAGGATTAATTTGATGATATGAAGTGAAATGAGTCAAGGATGAACAAATATGATCAGTAGCACCACTATCAAGAATCCAAGAACTAAAGGAAGAGAAAAATTTATTACCTGTGTTTTTGTGTTGGAAGGAATGACAGAGATTTGGTTAGAGACATTGTCACTGGATTTAGACTGTTGTAGAAGGGTTAACAATGTTTGATACCACTCAGGAGTAAAACCAATTTGCTGAGAATGTACTTCTGACCTTGAACCTTCATGATTCTGCTGATTATTATTACAGTCTGCTTTATGATTTTTAAACCTGAAATGAAGTGGAAAACCATGTTTTCTGTAGCATGTATCGATCACATGTCTTGTCTTTTCACAATGGCTGTAGACTTTAGAAGTATATCGTCTTCCATAACTACTTTTGTTTGCCTTTGACTGATCACCAAAAATTTTTCTATCTTGTTGTGTACCGAGAGAACAAATCATATGTTATTGAAAACTAACATGATAAGGTAAACTAAAATCTTGTGAGGGATCAACAATTTCGGCCATGATAAATGTAGCAACCAGAGCTCTCAAATTAGAGCTATGATACCATATTCTAAAAATAAAGAGATGAACAAAAATGAACAAAGGATATAAGAATGAAAATATTATGTTTTTCTATGTATTGATCAAAAAACAAAGAGCTGAATATTACAACATAATACTGTCATAAATCAAAAAATAAATAGAATTGATGATAATTTCATTCTTGTCATAAAGACAAAATCAAATAATTAATATTTCTTTCTTTCTAACAATTTGTTCTTGTGATAAAGATAAAATCACAAAATTGATATTAGTTTTCTTCTATAATCCTTGAATCCATATCCTCTAAAAGGTAGCAAAATTAATGAACATAACAGAGTTGAAGGACTTTTGTAACTAAGTGCAAGGCGAATCGAATGTTATCATTTAGCATATGTAAAGGTTGTTGTTTCATTTTGCTACCAATTAACAATTTCAAATTTAAAACAACTTTAATCAAGTCTAAAGATTTTCTTAGCCAAAATATTTTCTAGTTCTTCGTCTTTTTATTATTTATATCTTCAATGCTAGAAAATAATATAATAATATTCCACTTAAAATTAGTAATTTATTTGATCACGTTATTTTTTCTAATTTAAAATCAAATTTTAAAATTAACTTTTTAATAAATATTAAAACAATGATTTTTTTATGATAGATTAAAAACGAAATTGATTATTTAATAATCAAATTAATATATTAATCAATGTAGACATAAGATAATATTCCTCAACATCTAAATAACATGAAATAATATTATTTTATTTTTAAGGATTATTTTTGTCTACTTTTTACAAGTTTGTAATATATAGTATCAATGTCTTAATCCAACAAGTTAATTTACCATGAATGATTAAAAAAAAAACATCCTTCACTTAATTTACCATGGGTAAGATTTTAATTTAACATAAAGTTTAAACTTGTAACTCCTCGAAGAAGTTTTATTTTATAATTGTATGAAGATATTTTTATTAAATCTCATGTAGAGAAATATATTTTGAAATACTCTTATGAATGTATGGAGATTTGTATTTAAGCTTATTATAGAATTTCTATACGATAGAGTTCCTATTAATGAAAAATATGGGATTTTACATCATTCATCTTTTAATCCTTTTTTTGCATTCCAATTGTTGACAAAAATAGTAAAAAGGAAATATTTTTAATTTTTGCGTAACAATTTAAATTATGAAAACATTTTGAGTCTAATTTTGTTATAATTGTAATTATTGTCATGTAATGCACAAATCCCTTGAGAAAGGATGATGTATTTGTTACTTGTTACATTTGTGACTGGTACACTTGTCATCATTAGCAAAAATAAGCTAACGCTTGGTGCCAAATGGGCTTGAAAGGATGGATCAACAATAGAATTAAACAGCGCCCGATGCTAGTAAGGTTTAGTTAGGCACCAGTGCCAGCATCATTGTTCATAATCTATTTAATAGATCCTTTGCATTAGGGTTACATATCTTTACCCGTTGAAAAGCGAAAATCACCTTTGGAGGCAGTTTCAAGATTTTCTTCAAGTAATCTTCTTATTCCATTGCTCTTTTATAATGTTTATTCTTTTTCTGACTATGTGGAGCTAAACACATTGATTTTTGGGTTAGATTAAATCTTTCTAAACTCTCATGTAATATTTATATAATTAATCAATGAATTGACAATTAATAGATAATTTTATACTTATTCATTTAAGAAATTAGGATTTAAATATATTAATAAATTACCATTAATCATTGCTTAAAAAAATAACGTTTTCATATATAAAAATGAGAATTAGTGTAATTTAATCTTAACAAGTTCATATTATTCGTTTTTAATCCCTTTGATCCAACACCTAGCATCCATCGTGCTTTTCAACATTACAATGAAACCCTAAGAGTCTTTATGAAACAGATTGGAAAGATTACGTTGAATATCAGAAACTTTAACTTAGAAGTAGCTTTGCACCATATGATAATGACACTCAAACTTCGATCCTTTAAGGATAGAAAACAATGTTATCATTTAGCATATGTAAAGGTTGTTGTTTCATTTTGCTATGAGTTAACAATTTCAAATTTAAAACAACTTTAATCAAATCTAAAGATTTTCTTAGCCAAAATACTTTCTAGTTCTTCGTCTTTATATTATTTAGAAAAATAATATAATAATATTCCACTTAAACTTAGTAATTTATTTGATCGCGTTATTTTTTAAAAGGAAAATGATACTTTGACACTGCATTTTCTCTTAATTCCATTTGACACTCCGACGTGGCATGTGTTGTCCCGCTTGACAATGAAAGAGAAAAGGCAGTTGTTTTTGGCATTCCACCCCTGAGACACATGTGTGTGTTCCAAAATTACAAACAGCGAACCACTTATTTGAACTGAGCTAACCACATAGTGTTTTCACCCGTGAGACACGTGTGTGTGTAATTTTGGAACACACACATGTGTCTCAGAGGTGGAATGTCTAAGCGGTTAGCTCAGTTTAAATAAGTGGTTCGCTGTGTTTAATTTTGGAACACCCACATGTGTCTCAGGGGTGGTAGGTCTAAGTGGTTAGCTCAGTTCACCTAAGTGGTTCACTGTGTGTAGTTTTGGAACACACAAATGTGTCTCAAGAGTGGAAGGTCTAAGTGGTTAGCTCAGTTCAAATAAGTGGTTCGTTGTGTGTAGTTTTGGAACACACACGTGTCTGAGGGGTGAAAACATTAAGTGGTTAGCTCAGTTCAAATAAGTGGTTCGCTGTGTGTAATTTTGGAACACACATGTGTCTCAGAGGTGGAATGTCTAAATGGTTAGCTCAGTTCAAATAAGTGGTTCGCTGTGTGTAGTTTTGGAACACACACATGTCTGAGGGGTGAAAACACTAAGTGGTTAGCTCAGTTCAAATAAGTGGTTCGCTGTTCGTAATTTTGGAACACACACATGTGTCTCAGGGGTGGAATGTCTAAGCGGTTAGCTAGTTCAAATAAGTGGTTCGCTGTGTGTAATTTTGGAACACACACATGTGTCTCAGGGGTGGTAGGTCTAAGTGGTTAGCTCAGTTCACCTAAGTGCTTCGCTGTGTGTAGTTTTGGAACACACACATGTGTCTCAAGAGTGGAAGGTCTAAGTGGTTAGCTCAGTTCAAATAAGTGGTTCGTTGTGTGTAGTTTTGGGACACACACGTGTCTGACGGGTGAAAACACTAAGTGGTTAGCTCAGTTCAAATAAGTGGTTCGCTGTGTGTAATTTTGGAACAGACACATGTGTCTCAAGGGTGGAATGTCTAAGTGGTTAGCTCAGTTCAAATAAGTGGTTCGCTGTGTGTAGTTTTGGAACACATACATGTCTGACGGGTGAAAACACTAAGTGGTTAGCTCAGTTCAAATAAGTGGTTCGCTGTTTGTAATTTTGGAACACACACATGTGTCTAAGGGGTGGAATGTCTAAGCGGTTAGCTAGTTCAAATAAGTGGTTCGCTGTGTGTAATTTTGGAACACACACATGTGTCTCAGGGGTGGTAGGTCTAAGTGGTTAGCTCAGTTCACCTAAGTGGTTCGCTATGTGTAATTTTGGAACACACACATGTGTCTTAGGGGGTGGTAGGTCTATGTGGTTAGCTCAATTCACCTAAGTGGTTCGCTGTGTGTAATTTTGGAACACACACATGTGTCTGACGAGTGGAAGGTCTAAGTGGTTAGCTTAGTTCAAATAAGTGGTTCGTTGTGTCTAGTTTTGGAACACACACGTGTCTGAGGGTGAAAACACTAAGTGGTTAGCTCAGTTCAAATAAGTGGTTCGCTGTGTGTAATTTTGGAACACACATGTGTCTCAGGGGTGGAATGTCTAAGTGGTTAGCTCAGTTCAAATAAGTGGTTCGCTATGTGTAGTTTGGAACACACACGTGTCTCAGGTGGAATGTCTAAGTGGTTAGCTCAGTTCAAATAAGTGGTTCGTTGTGTGTAGTTTCGGAACACACGTGTCTGAGAGGTGAAAACACTAAGTGGTTAGCTCAGTTCAAATAAGTGGTTCGCTGTGTATAGTTTTGGAACACACACGTGTCTCAGAGGTGAAAACACTAAGTGGTTAGCTCAGTTCAAATAAGTGGTTCGCTGTGTGTAATTTTGGAACACACACGTGTCTGAGAGGTGAAAACACTAAGTGGTTAGCTCAGTTGAAATAAGTGGTTCGCTGTGTGTAATTTTGGAACACACAAATGTGTCTTAGGGGGTGGTAGGTCTAAGTGGTTAGCTCAATTCACCTAAGTGGTTCGCTGTGTGTAATTTTGGAACATACACATGTGTCTTAGCAGTGAAAGGTCTAAGTGGTTAGCTCAGTTCAAATAAGTGGTTCGCTGTGTCTAGTTTTGGAACACACACGTGTCTGAGGGTTGAAAACACTAAGTGGTTAGCTCAGTTCAAATAAGTGGTTCGCTGCGTGTAATTTTGGAACACACACATGTGTCTCAGGGGTGGAATGTCTAAGTGGTTAGCTCAGTTCAAATAAGTGATTCGTTGTGTGTAGTTTTGGAACACACACGTGTATGAGGGGTAAAAACACTAAGTGGTTAGCTCAGTTCAAATATGTGGTTCGCTGTGTATAGTTTTGGAACAGACGTGTCTCAGGGGTGAAAACACTAAGTGGTTAGCTCAGTTCAAATAAGTGGTTCGCTGTTTGTAATTTTGGAACACACACATGTGTCTCAGGGGTGGAATGTCAAAAACAACTGCGTTTTCTCTTTCATTGTCACGCGGGACAGCACATGCCACGTCGGAGTGTCAAACGGAAGTAAGAGAAAATGCAGTGTCAAAGTATCATTTTCCTTTTTAAAATTAATTTTTTAATAAATATTAAAATACTTATTTTTTTTATGATAGATTAAAAACAAAATTGATTATATTATAATCAAATTAATATATTAATCAATGTAGACATAAGATAATACTCCTCAACATCTAAATAACATGAAATAATATTATTTTATTTTTAAGGATTATTTTTGTCTACTTTTTACAACTCTGAATTAACTGTGTAATATATAATATCAATGTCTTAATCCAACAAGTTAATTTCTCATGAATGATTAAAAAAAATCATCCTTCACTTAATTTACCTTGGGTAAGATTTTAACTTAGCATAAAGTTAAAACTTGTTACCTCGAGTTAGGTATATCTCTCATTGACTAGTTATTAATCTCATAAATATTTAATTATGTTCATATATATTTAACTAGTGCTCTAGAATTAGGTGTCCAAAATTAAAATATATAAAATTACTAATTCACATGATAATATTATGTCAAAGAAAAATACATATGGCTAACCACTACTAGATCTCATTTGAGTTATTTCAATGACTACATTCATATGTGTATCATCTACACATTTAAATTAACAAATGAGATACATTAGTTTTCATCCAATAAATATTATCATACATACATATATTTTAATCTGGATTATTAATATCTTATTCTTAATAATTCATAATTAAAAATATATTAAATTAAAATTATGAGACTTACTTTTTATTATCATAATTTCTATTATAATAAGAACCTTAATAACAAATGTTTATAAAAAATTACTAATATAAAGAAGATAAGAATTTATTGTAAACCTAGAAATTATAACTTATCACACTGAATGGAGATACATATTTATTTGAACCCATTACATAATCATTACATTAGATAATGCAAACATTTTTATTCTCCAAACATTAATTATGTTTATTCTTTAAATAACACCATAAACTAATACAGATCTTTAACGGCTGGTGTTTGACGAAGTTGGCACAAAACTTCTAGATCACTTTTTCTTGATATAGTAATTCCATTTCCTTCAGACATATCTAGTTTTTCCTTGCCAATTCGTTTCCACTCAAAACACTGAAGCAATAAGGCCACAGATAAACTTACTGTACGTTGAGCCAAGTTTGATCCAGGACAAGCCCTCCTCCCTACTCCAAATGAAAGTAACCTGCTTATTTCATTTTCATTCTCAAACCTTTCAGGCTTAAAATGTGTTGGGTCACTCCACACTTTTGGATCTTGATGAACAGTCCAAGCATTGACTAACACAATTGTGTCTTTTGGGAGATTATATTTTCCTACAGTGCAATCTTCTGAAGACAAATGTGGTGACCAAATTGGAGCTGCAGGATGCAATCTAAGTGTCTCGTAAACAATGCATTGAATATAAGGGAGTTTTGACATGTCAGATTCCTCTAGAAGACGATTTGGTCCTACATGAGTGTCTATTTCATGTTTTGCCATCTTTATAACCTCTGGATGGTTTAATAAATTAGCCATTGCCCATTCTAAAGTTAAAGCTGATGTATCTGTTCCGGCAAGTAGCAAGCTCTGTAAAACAAAGAAAAAATATATGAATACACCATATAAGGAAAAAGATCCTTCTTAATTTATTTAAAATTAATTTTTGCATAATAACTCTTCTTTGTTTTGACTCTAAATACAAATAGATGCATGATTTGATATATAAGTAAATATACCTATTAAATTTATCATTTAATCATTTAAATTACATTTTAGCTACAGGAATGATAATTGATATATATATATTATCACTTCCAAGAATAGAATAAAAAGGCATATTTTCAGAAATAATTAATTACCAGAGAAAGTCCTTTGATGATTTGGTCAGTGTATTGTTCAGGTTGTGATCGTTGTAGAGCAAGGAGATGACCTATCATTGTATTGGCAATATGATTTCCATTGCGATGTTCGTTAATGAGATCTTGTAAAAATGCATCAGTTCTCTTGCCCATTCTCTTTAAATTTTTCTCCAAATTATCAAAATCAAACCATCTCACAATAGGTAAGAAGTCTCCTCGATTATTTATTCCTGCTAATAACACTAACTCTTTAAGGATAATTTTGAATTCATTTGCTTTCTCCACATCATTGACATCACAATCATCACCGAAGAATCTCTTTCCAGCCACGATTCTCGTCATAGTGTTAAATGATGTTTCCATAATCCTTAATTTAGAAATAATATTTAGAGAACATATACAATAATAAAACTAAGAGATTAATAAAATTAAGAAAAATATATTAAAATAAACTATTTTTGCTAACTATTTTCTTATCAAGAGTTGTATTAAAAATTATAAAATTGTAGAGCATATTTTATTAGTTACTTCCCAACTTTCGGAAAAGTATATAATTGTCTCTTAGTTTTTCTATTTTTATACTTACTTGCTTTGATTGTCCTTTTATGGAGCACCTTTTAATAGTTTAGAAACATAATATAGACACACTTTTTACGTTATAATAACTCTCATTACAAGAAAAAGGTAGATTAGAGACCAATTTTTAGCTACCAAATGAAATGGTTACTAATTAGGACCAAAATAGTCACTAAATTAGATTTTAGTTGCTAAATGACTACAAAATATGAATAATGATTGAATTTAGTGACAAATTAAATCAAATAATTGGTATATAATATTAGCTACTAAGTTTTTATTGACCTATATTATTAGATTCTAAATTAGTCTCTAACTTAATTAGATACCAATTTAGAAACTAATGACATAGGTCACTAAAACTTTGGTAGCTAATGTTAAATACCAATTATTTGATTTAATTGATCACTAAATTCAATCTTTACTTCTATTTTATAGTTATTTAGCAACCAAAATTTAATTTGATGACTATTTTGGTCAAAATTATCAATCATTTCATTTGATAGCTAAATATTAGTTTCTAAATAACTTTTTTTCTTTTGTAGTGTCTGTTAGGTATTTGAAAACATTGCATATAGTTTAAAAGTGTTAGGTATTTGAAAACATTACATATAGTTTAAAAGTGAGATCACTAAGTATTAAAAAACCAGAGAATATTTGCTTAATTTCAATAAACTTCAATCATGACCAATATGATGTATTTAAAATTTTATTATTTTACATAGAAATAAGTTTTATTTCTTAATTAGTAATATAAGAATACTAGTTTACATTTTCCGAAGATAGCACAGAAAGAAAATTATGTAAAAAAACGTTTAAACACATCTTT
>Ga0209700_102470_pt1 | contig 37211 bp, 18 predicted proteins | sample SiratroredBW_FD_187528 | JGI IMG/M metagenome (GOLD analysis project Ga0209700, IMG submission 187528) | Root nodule microbial communities of legume samples collected from California, USA - Siratro red BW (SPAdes) (version 2) | ecosystem: Host-associated > Plants > Roots > Nodule | place: USA...
TTGCACGTTGACTCTTCCTCATTGGGTTTCATTTAAAATTCAATTAAAATAAAACTAAGTTAATAAAACTAAATTAATTAAAAATTAAGGCAAATGAAGAGCCAAAGAAGAGTCTCCTCCGCTGCACAGGAAGAGTCTCTTGTTTTGCACGTTCACTAATTGGATTTCATTTCAAATTCAATTAAAATAAAACTAAATTAATTTAACTAAGGCAAATAAAGAGCCAAAAAAGAGTCTCCTCTACTGTATTTCAGGAAGAGTATTCTCTGCTGCATTAAAAAATAAAAAATCAAAATGTGAATCGGACGCCACCCCATCCGGTTCACAAAACGTTAACAAATTTGTAAATCAGATGGGCAGTGGGTGGACCTCATCCGGTTTGCAAAGTTGTGAACTGGATGGCACCCTCACCTAATTCACAAATTTGCAAACCGGATGAGGTCAACCCACTGCCCCATCCGGTTTGCAAATTTATTTCCTTTGACAACTGGACGGGGGAGGCATCCGGTTTATGACTTACACACCAGATGGCACCCCCAAAAGTGCATCCGGTTAACATTTTTTAATAAAGCAAGGATATTTTCATCATTTCTATGAGGTTAGTTTTAGAGTTAAAATTTTGTATAGAGGTGCAGGAAGAGGGTATTGGGGTTGGAGGATCTTCATCAAGACCTTATCAGAAATTTGGGTCTACTTTGGCTTCTAAACAAACTTTAGGATCTAAGTTCAAAATTAGAGAAGGTTACTATAGAAATTTTGGAACTTCAAAATTATAAGACCTCTATTTATAAAAATTGTATAAAATAGTGTAGATTTTATTTTAGACAAAATAAAATAAGTTTTGGACCTTGTAAGAGTGTTTGGTAATTCAAGATTTTCTGGTAGGACTAAATCATCTACTCAACATCATATTATAATTTTCTTTGTCTAATCATCAAGGAGTTGGTCTGATGTTTTGAGTTAAGTTAAGCAAGTACCATTTACATGACTTTTCTACTAGTTTAGGTTTAATTTAAAAAAATTAGTTATGATAGTTATTTCTCTCTAAATAAACGTTATTTGGAGAGAAACATCAAATTGTAAATTTTGTTTAACATTTCTACTAGTGTAGGTTTGATTTATAAAAATTAGTTATGATAGTTATTTCTTTCTAAAGAAACATCAAATTGTAATTTTTGTTTAACAGCTAATTCCTTATCAAAATTGAGCAACACTAATTTTCTTTATGTATTTATTCTTTAATTCTCTCTCTTTAACCATTTAATTGTTATTCATGGATTTTCTATTTTACCGATTTCTTCAAGTAGATGGTATAAATGAGTTTGATTAACTTATCTTCATAACAATCCTAATGATTGAAATAAATAATTAAAAAGGTAATTTGTCATATACAGTTTTTATTATTATATTGCTGCTTTGTGTCTATTGATGACATATTGGACTATGAGGATCATCAGTGTTACTGAATGATCAGTTCTACACGTTCAATTAAACATCGCAATGAAATATTGTTTGCATTCTTAGACATCTGTCTCTGGAACCCAACAGGGGGCTTCTGGTTGGTGCACTCAGTTTAAAAAACTTCAAAATAATTAAGGTTATCCAAAAATTCTTCCAACACAATAACAAAATCTTATTGTGCTCAGTAAAGTTGGCTATGCAATTTAAGTTACTTAAAAATCAATTTTTTTCTGAAGACCAAATCTCACCACAAAATTCTTACAATAAATAACTGAATAAAGTGAATATTTTATGAAAAGGAATTATTCTCGTTGTTCCCGTTAAAGCTAGCAGGATGGGCTGGGCCGTTAGGCGCTTCTAATTGTCTGGGCCCTTTCAAACAATTAAAAAGAAAGAGTTTGCAGAGCCTATAAATCGTAAAAAGAAAAAATATAACAGTTAGCAAGCATAACGTTGATAATACGTAGCGTTAATCTCCACAGCTTTCTTCCTTCCTCATTCGACTGTGGTGTTGGAGTTGGAGGAAAATAGGTTTAGAAAGGAATAAGAAAAAGAGTGAAAAGATGAGTGGCCTCTTTCTCATGATCCTCCTTTCAACGATGAGTGTAAGCATGCACACTTCTTCACTTTCACTCTGCTCTTTCTCATCCCATCATCATCTTTATGTCTAACATCGCTAATGCAGGTTGGTTACGGTGGGAGGGACTCACCAGATCAAAATCCTTTCACGCCAAAGGCTTACGTCGCACGTTATTGGGACAGACACGTCAGCAACACCTTGCCAAAACCATCCTTCCTTCTTTCCAAAGCCTCCCCGCTCACCGCCGCCGACACCGCCTCTTTCGCAAAGCTTGCCGCCACCAACACCCTCTCTACACGGTTGCCCGACTTCTGCTCCGCCGCTCACCTTCTCTGCTTCCCGGAGATACGTCCAAGCCTCGAGAAACACACCCAAGACGAGAATTTTCAAACCTACAACGACGGCCAGAACTTCACCAACTACGGAACCAATAGAGCAGCCGGAATCGACACCTTCAAGAACTACTCCAACGACCTCTTCAGCACTCCAGTCAACGATTTCCGTCGATACAGCCGTGGAGCCGCCAGCCACGAAGAAACCTTTACCGGCTATGCCAGCGGCACCAACGTCGCCGACCAGAGCTTCAGCACGTACGGCACTAGCACTGCCGGAGGCTCCAGTGAATTCAAAAACTACTCTAGATTTTCAAACGTCCCCGACCTGCGATTCACCACCTACTCCGACTTCACCGCTGGGAGGACACAGTCGTTCTCCAGCTACAGCGAGGACGGAAACGCAGGCGGTCAGACTTTTCAGAGCTATGGAAAGAATTCCGCCGGTGCTGAGAACGACTTTACTGGCTACGGAACAAACTCCAACGTTGCCTCCTCTGGTTTCACAAACTACGGCAAGGGAGGCGCGATTCCCAAGGACACCTTCACGAACTATGGCGTCGGTATGAACGTCCCGGAAATAACCTTCAAGAGTTATGCAGACGGAACGCATGGTGGCAGTGAGAGTTTTGCCAACTACAGGGACCAGTCCAACGCTGGTGACGATTCCTTCGAATCCTATGCTAAGAACACCAAAGAAGGGACCCAAGTGGACTTCAAAAACTACGGCAACTTCGCCAACCCAAGTTCCTCCGACACTTTCAACTACCGAACCCCCGGCAACCCAGGTTCCGACACTTTCAAAGGCTACGCCAAAGGAGCCGAAGGGGATCACAAGGTTGGCTTCACCAGCTACGGCATTAACTCCAACGCTACCTTTAAGGATTACGCGAAAGAGGGTGTTTCCTTCGCTTCTTACAACATCTCTTCCTCTTCTTCAACTCTTGGTGCCAATTTGGTTAAAAGGTGGGTTGAACCAGGTAAATTCTTTCGCGAGAGCATGTTGAAGGAAGGAAGCGTGATGGTGATGGCAGATATAAGAGATAAAATGCCCCAAAGATCATTTTTGCCCCGTTCTATTCTGATGAAATTGCCCTTCTCTTCTTCGAAGATTGAGGAGCTGAAGAGCGTGTTCAAGGTGTCTGATAACTCCTCCATGGAGAAGATGATGAGGGATTCTTGGGGTGAGTGCGAGAGAGTAGCCAGCGTGGGAGAGATCAAACGTTGTGTGGGGTCTGTGGAGGATATGATTGATTTTGCGACCTCTCTTTTGGGCCATAATGTGGGTGTTTGGACCACTCAGAACGTAAACGGGTCCGGTAAGAATGTAATGGTGGGTCGGGTCAAAGGGATGAATGGTGGCAAGGTCACCAAATCTGTGTCTTGCCACCAGAGCTTATTCCCTTATTTGCTTTACTATTGTCACTCCGTTCCCAAGGTTCGGGTCTACCAAGCGGATATATTGGATCCGGAATCCAAGGCCAAGATTAACCACGGTGTTGCTATATGTCACTTGGACACCACCGCATGGAGCCCCACCCATGGTGCATTCGTGGCTCTTGGGTCGGGTCCGGGTCGGATTGAAGTGTGTCACTGGATCTTCGAGAATGACATGACTTGGACCGTTGCTGATTGATCGAGGAAAGGAGTGTCGGTTAGCACCGGTGGTCAGTGGATATGAAAGTGTTTTTATTTAATGATTAATAATCACTTAGGCGCCTATGTTTGTTGGTAACGGTAAATTACATGGCTTCGGAGTACAAGGCAAGGTGTAATTTATTTATAATTATTAGTGTTTTTCACCGGTGCAATAATCATCCATTTACAACTTCGAACATTAAAATTTTATGGATTTGAGTAAGTGTATTTTGCATGTAATGTGTTAGAAAAAATAGATAAATGTTTTAAAAGGATTATACACCAATAATAACGTCATTTGTGGAAAGAAAGATTAGAAGAAAAATAATTTTAAACTACATTAAAATAAGTTGACTGGTTGAAGAGAAGAAAAATATTATTGTACATTAACGTATATGATCTCTTTGTTTACTTTATTGATCTTGAATTTGTCGAAAATAAGCTTAGAGAAACTTGTTAAATTATGTCATTATGTTAAAATATATACATTCTTTTGAATTAATCTTCAAATTACACTTGATGAGACATGTATTATGGATTAAGATATTATAAATGTTATAACGTATAAAACCATGAGAGATAATGGTTAGGATAATTTATTATTTGGTAACAAATAAGATACTATCACTTCAAATAGTTAAGAGAATGACCTAATGTAGAGTATCTCTATACTATTTTGATATTAATAAACACAAGTAAGTAATTTAATTAATTTTTATATATTTTACTAATCTTCAAAGACATGTTTTACTTAGCAAAATATATATTAGAACTTTCTAAATATTTTTATATCATAGGTTAGACAAATTATTAATTAGTTTAATTTGTTAACATTGACTAAAGTATAATTAAAGTTGTTTAGAGTAAAAATACAACACTTTAAATGTTTTTTATTACACACATTAAGATGAGAGTTTGAAATACATAAAGCAAGCAACTGTAGCTTTATTTGAGAGACATTGATCATATTACAAATGCATATGTACCAAGAATGATAAAATCACAAATGCACATATTTTGTCTGACAAATGATAAAGCCAATTTTCACTTCTTCTGATAAGTTAATTGAAGATTATTCAAACAATAAGTAGAAACTAGTACTTGAGCTGACACTTATAAAGAATATTTCATAGCTCAAGAGTGACTAATGTAAAAAATACTCAATATTAAGTTAAGAGTGGTCAGTGTCAAGAATATTTAGAATTGGGTCAAGAGTGGCTAGTGTCAAGGATACTTAGTGTTGCACTATGAGCGACTAGCATAAAGAATACTCAGTGTTAGATAAGAGTGACTTGATCAAAGAGTACTCATTTAAAGAATATTCCATAGCTTAAGTCTACAGAAACAGAGAATGTCTTTTATGTCTATACTAGGAAGATTCGTGCCAAGCAACAACGTCTAAAAAAATCTTGGGATATGAGCTAAAACCACCAACTTCTCTGACACAACTAGTTTCAACTTTGACTCAGTTGTTTATCTTGTAAGGTATGCATTTTCAACCAATGTTTGGTATAAAAGGATCAACTACTAGGAAGATAACTATCATCAGCTATTAGAGAGTTTGTGTAAGAATTTAATGCTCCATGTTATGCATTTAATGTTCCATGTTATGCATTTAATGCTTCTCAATGTAAGAGCTCATTAGTAGAACAAAAAAAAGACAACTAAGAGAGCCAAAGTTACTTAACGATCAGAAAAGGAAATGCAACAACTACTTTTCTAAAGTCTATAAGGAGAAATAAGATAAGAAAGTCAGCCATATTTTGCAAGTGCCTAAAACTTTGTCAATTTTTTTCTATACCCTAAAACTTTGTAAGAACATTGTTTACATTCATTTCTGCCTAATAATAGGGAGAATTTAAACTTTTTATATGTCAGCTTCTCTAGTAAGTAACAACCAGTGTTCAGTTGATCACTCAAACCTTATATCAGTGTTAATTCAGGAGTGACTTGTGTAAAAAATACTCAATGCTGAGTCAAGAGTGGCTAGTACCAAGAATACTCAGAGTTGAGCCAAGTGTGACCAATGTCAAGGATACTTAGTTTGCACTAGGAGTGACTAACATAAAGAATACTTAGTGTTAGCTAATAGTGGTTTGATCAAATAGTACTCATTTGTATTTTGCAGCAGTAGACTGCTTAGTGAAACATAACTGGTTGGTCAACAATTGAACGTAGTTTGTGAGATCAGATGAACCAATATACGAAGATTGAGTATTTTTTTCCTTTAATATGTTACATTTAATGTTATATAACTATTTAACTTACTAAAAAAGGAAGAAAAAAATTAAAATCAATATTGTAAAGATCTTTAAACTCTTTTTCATATTCATACTTATATAATTGACTACATCTAATCATACTATATCAGTGAAATTACAAAAAAAAAATTAAAAACATAATTAAACGCTTTCTTCTTGTGTTATATTTTGTTTTTGACAAAAGTTAAATCAAAATTTTGTTTTATGTTTAAAACAACATATATTTAATAAGAACCAAGTTGTTCAAAGTAAACTTAAAACACAACAACTAACGTCTAACATATTATTTACATTATTTTATAAATAATAAGTATATAATTTTAAGAATGTTTGAAAAAGTTCTTTAAAAAATATGTTTGAAAATACTTTTATTATTCTTTCTAATTTTAATATTATTATCCATAAATAATGCATCAAAAATAGTTATAAGTGAATATCATATTTTTGTGTATATTTTTTTAAGATATATTTACATTTATTTATTTACGTTCGGCTCAAGAGCCATCTTCTTCTCCTTCTCCTTGAAGATCAAACACCTTTGTTGTTAGGAACCTTCGTCAACTTTCAGTTATGCATTTCAAATTTCTAGTTCTTCATTCTTATTCACCAAAAGTGTGTTGACGTCAAGAGTTTCTTGCAAAGATCTAGTTGACTCGCCCAACTTCCTCCTTAACCGCTCAAGTTTATAAGTTGTTTTCCTATTAATGAGCTTCAAACCCATCCGCTTGTTAAGAAAAAGTGTTCTAGCATATAACTCTATAAAAAGCATCATGTAACTCTTTTGGCATAGTTGTCATGTACATCTCCCTTTTGAAAGAACTTAGGTTGTTGGTGACGTTCTCTACCAAATGCAAATTGTGGGCAAGGAAGTCATGGCCCGTCGAGCTAGAGATATTATGAGGAGCCTGATGATCATCTTAGGTGACCAACAGGAAGATGGCCTATCAGAATGGAAACGAGATGGTTTCACCTTCTCCTTTTGATGCTTCTTTGAATTTGTGGAGAATGAAGGTCAATAGGAGGCATTGAAAAGCCTCACTTTAGCCGTTGCTCCTTGAAATAAGTCTTTCCACTTTGAGAATTCACCAATGCCTTTATGTCTACATCAAGAAAAAAACTCAACCAAGTTAAAATCAAAACAAGTTTTAAGGTGAAAAAGAACATATCGTCAATATCACAAAGACAATAAGGAGATAAATATGTGTTGAGGAGTTTCTGGGTAGGGATTTATGAGGAAGCTAATCCAATACAGATAAATTCTCCAAATCCTCCTTAGTTATCTTTAATGACCTCGGCCAAACATGGTACCACATGAGTCCTTGGTTCAATAAAAAGGAAACTTAATAGCATCGTCATCATAAAACTAAGGGTGACTTGCCTTCTCGATTAGGACTTCAAAAGGTTTTCCCTTAAAATTCTTGTAAGAAGACGTGAACGGAGCGAGAAGGCAAGTCCTTGGATGATCAATTAATGGCAACCACCCTTCTTGGTTTCCAAGCCTAATACTACAAAAATGACAAAAACACTTAGGACGTCATTTTTGAAATAAAATGTCAAGCACAAAATCTGAAAGTCTGGAGTGAGGCTAACTATTTGGATATAATTGGGTTGGTGTGACATTTAAAACACAAAGCACCCTTATGGTAAAATCATTTAGAGAAAATTAGACATGAACATCCCCTATCAAGCAAGAATGAAAATAGAAAAAAGAATCCACAAGTAATTCTTTTGTCCACAACACATGTTGCCAGTTGACTTACATTGGCAAAATACTATTATATTGTTTGAAATACCAATGTCCAAAATATTGACACTATTGGCAAATGAACATGATACACATGATTGTTGATACTTGGAGAAGTATTGATGGATGCGATAATCTACTAACTCATAATCACCTTGTAAGGGAAGTTGACCTGCTCTTTTGCTTCCTCTTCCATATAATCTGGGGTTGATTGAGCAACTTTGTCACCAAAAGCCTTCCCTTGCCAACCAACTCCTAACTAACATGCATGGACTCACTTGTATCTAGGGGACTATCAACATCTGAATCGGATAACTCCACATTATCCATGTATCCTCGCCTGCTAGTACCCTCAAACTACCTTGAAAAACCCAAAGACAAACTAGTATTAGAAGAAAAGGAAGACATCATTAACATTAATGCGCGAAAAATCATTGCATGTATCTCAAATGGACGACCTCTTGGACAAAATTGAAGTAAAGAAAGGGAGAAGCGAATCGTCACAACTCATTCCGTTAAATCAATTCTAAACCAATAGTCAAGATTGAACGAGTTTTGACATCTTTGATAATCATAATTCTCAATGCCTAGTCAAAAACCTTTTAAACTCTTCGTAGAGCTAGCCTACTTTAGCTTGCAAGCCAATATACCCTACGACCCGATGGCAACTCAACAAAGAACCGATTTTTTCTTTCAAGACTAATCGTACTTTACTCAAGTCTAAGGGTCTGTCTACTACATGCTTATTGGAACCATCACAAATCATCGACAACACCTAGGTGTAGAACCGCTTTCTCGACACTTAACACAAATACAAGACCAATCCCCACACTCTAGCCTATGTCTTATGAGACAATTATACAATATTCTCATAAATTAAGTAACCAAATATTCACAAAAATTAACTAAATATATAATTAGCAACAACATTACAATCAAGCAACGCTAAAACCATGATTAGAGAATATATACTTGACCTCCCATAAATGTCCATACAGGTAAAAATCCAATAAAGATAATATAAATAGGTGATCATCTCAAGATAAGAGATTTAACTTTTGTCTTGGCAAAAATCATTGTATGTGTATCGTATTATTAAACTCACTCAAAATACTGACTTTAACGATGAAATAACATTGTAAATACTCCACACAATAAGACTAAGACTGAACGAGACCAAAAATAAAAAAATTAAGATAAACCTCTTAATAAAAGACATGATTTTATAAAAAATCTCAACCTTATTTTAAACTATTTTCTATTTAATCAACCCTTTTCACTCACAATTATGAATATTTTAAAGTTTATCAATAGATTATCACAATTTATAGAATTTATAGATAATTACATAGATATAATAATTTTGTTTGTCATAATTTATAGATAATTATATAGATATAATAATTTTGTTTCTCTTTTATGGTCATTATGTGTTTTTTTTTACCATACGTATTAAGTTACCATTTTTAAAAATAAATATTTAGCCTAACAGAAAAAATATCTTACAATAAAAATTTATGACTTAAGTTACTATAATTCAAAAGCAATGATTATTTCTCAACATAATAAAAATAGGACAATGAATTCTCATGTATTAAAAAGATACCAATTTTGAAGTGGTGAACATATTTTCTTTTAAATTTTATACTTACTGTTTTGAAATACTTTTTATTATAATCACCATTGTTTTATTTATTAAAATAAATATAACTACATATATGCAATAACACTTATATATCCATTAGTTATTACGTTAATTTTTCGAATTTTTCATATTTATGAGTCCTTGCAAAAGTTTTACATTTTCTTACTAACGAATGATATTACCAACACAAATATAATTGTTAAAACAGTCTATATTTTAGATTATTGAACGAATATGGCGTATGCATCAGACGTCATTATTCGTATATTTTTAGGAATGTATAAAATAAAAAAAATAAATTAATTTTTATCTTATCCAATTCAAAAAACCCTCAGGGTAAAAAAATTGAAACTAGCTAAACTAATAATGTAAAATTGGTCTGAACCAATTATTTTTCAAAAACATAGTTTATTTTAATTTTTAAAAATGATTTCAGAATAATTTTCAGTAAAATAGGACTCAAAGAACTAAAGAGTGAAAGATTGGATTGGGTGAGTTTGAGCATGAGGCGCGTGATGGCCATAGGAGCAGTTGCAAATTCCACCCTTCTCCTATCTTCTAAACCCAATCACTTCTCCTTCTCCCTCACCAAAACGTCGCCGTTTCTCGTTTCTCTTCTCTCTCCTCGCCTGCGCCGCTTCCTTTCTGTTTCTTCTCTAACCGCCGACCACCACAGTCTCTCTGATTTTGGTCACTACTCTTTCCCAATTTTAAATCAATTCTAACATCCTTCTCTTGCTTCGTGTAACTGTTTTTGTCTCTTTAGTTAATGATGTGTGTTTGATGCAGGAGATGGTGATGGCGTTGAAATTTCAAGCCAAGGTTCGAAGACGCTGCTCAAAGGAATGACTTACCCTGATTTTGAAGTATGTTTTTTTTTTTTTTTTTTTTTTTTTTTTTTTTTTTTTTTTTTTTTTTTTTTTTTTATCTATTTAACAGTTTGTGCATGTTTATAATATTCAGTTTGGCTGAACAGAGTAAAATTGGTGTGTAAACACTCACTTTAGCATTGAAACTGTAATTTACTGTCACCATCGATGGTATTAAAATCTTAAAACGTAATTTAGTATGTCATTTAACCTCTGCATCACTCATTTGTTCTCTTTTGGTTCCTAAACTTAACCTTTTACATTCATTTTTTTACCATCATAATGATGAGTCATGACTGAGCTTGGGTCATAGGATATTCTCGATGGGTCGATCACCTACATGTGAATCCTCATTTGAAGTTAGACTTAAGAGGAAGAGAAAGAAGTTTAAGATTTGGACACTAGGTAACTCAACCAAGGTCACATACTGCTTATTAGGCAATCTGTATCAATACGGGTAGTTGCAAACAGAATTGCGGAAATATCTATATAGGCCATAATTCTCGGGGATAGCAGAACCAAGGGAGGCGTAACCTCCCAACCTTCCAACACTCCCGTCATTCTTTTTGTTAAGATCGTGATATTTTGGCATGTGAGCTTCCCTTAGAGAGGGTGCTGAAAGCTACCCTATAAAAGTCACCACAAGCTCAACCAGAGGGATACTTGAACTTACTAGCTTAAAGTCATTACTTTGAACCAGGATAATTTTAATTTGTCATTTTAGTCTCTAATTCCAAATGTCATTTGAGTGACTTAATTAAAAATTCAGGAGACTAAAATATCTGGAAGTATGTTGTTGAGTTCACATACTAAAATAACATTAAGTCCTTAGATTCAAGGATCAAAATAATAAGAAGTATGTGATGTAGACACATATTAACTTTAAGGGAGATTTTTTAGTGGTGAGACTAAAGTGTTAGACAAATTACACTTCCTGAAATCATTTTAATTTTTAGTACTCTTAGCTACCCCTGGTGATATTAAATTAAACACTAAAATGTTTGTTTACCTCTAAGATTATGATACAATGCATGTATGTATATGATAGTTAATAAATCATGATGTTGATTAAATTGCAGTAGTTAATTTTCTAATTAATCTTCATGATTGAGCTTTTATCTTTCAAAGTGTACTTCATTTTAGAGGACTTAAATTCTCTTACTTTTGGTTTTTCTAATGTTTGTGACCGGATAAGTAACATTGAATACATTTTAAAAATATTTTTAAAAATTATGCCTATGTTACACACTGAAAAATGTTTGTGTTTTTAAACATCTCAATAAAATGTGACAAATATGATATTTGTTGGTTGTGGATGTGTATTAAGTTAGAGATTAGAGAGCGTAAGCAGAGTAAATATTTGCTATGCAATAGACTGAGCTAAAATAATCTTAATCATCCATGTATGATCAAGATTAACTCTTACTTCTCGCACTTACCAGATACACCTCCAATTACTTGTTTCTTATCTGAGTCACCAGGATTTGAACCCATTTTAGTTCGCTTGATGAATTCCCTGTTTTTGGTTCATCAGTTTCATTTTGAATAGCTTATGAACAAAAGGTTTCCACTTGTTGACTCCAAATTTTATGGCAAATTTTTTTATCATTGTACAGAAATGGGTTTACTCACATGGATACAGGCCTGGGCAGGCTATGATGTTATGGAAGCGAATGTATGGAAACAACATTTGGGCCCAACATGTTGATGAGTTGGAAGGTTATTTCTTCTTCATTTAACACCTCTTGTATTTGAGAGGGGGTTAAGAACTATTGTTTTATATACTTCAGACCCTCCTAGTGAAATAGTGAAGTTTTGCCTATGAATTTTGAGCTGAATAATTTGAATTGACTAGTAATTCTTGTAAGTTTATGTGTATATATATCTTATGATTCAGGATTGAATAAAGATTTCAAGAAAATGTTGAATGAAAATGCTGAATTCAAGGCACTTGCTCTGAAAGAAATTCGCACAGCATCTGATGGAACAAGAAAGGTAAATTGATCTTTCTTTGTTTTATTTTCATAGTTTTCATCATTAAATCCATCTAGCTAGAGAATGATATGAAACCTGGATGTTATTTATGTTTTGATTTATAGCTTCATAATTACTTGCATAGCTTGCTTATATTTAGTTGTGTTTCTGGAGAGTATTCTTGTTGACTTTAAACTCACAGGATATTGCAGATTTTATTCAAATTGGATGATGGGCTGGTCATAGAAACAGTTGTCATTCCTTGTGACAGAGGTAGGACTACTGTATGCGTTTCAAGTCAGGTTGGATGTGCCATGAATTGTCAATTTTGCTATACTGGAAGGCAAGTCTTATTTTACACCGAAGATAGCGATTTGATGGTTATGTTTTACTTTTCATGCAACTTTATTTAGCGTGATTGTTTTTGCAGAATGGGTCTTAGGAGACATCTTACTGCTGCAGAAATAGCAGAACAGGCTGTTTTTGCTAGACGCTTGCTCACAGATGAAGTTGGCTCCATCACAAATGTTGTCTTTATGGTAGGTTTAACATTGCATTGATAATTCTAATGCTTACTTTATTAGTAGCTAATAAAATACCACCTTGGTCTGTTAGATCTTTCATTGCATTTAATGCGTACTTTGTTCGTGCTGACACGTCAGTATAGTGATAGCTATATCCCTTATCCTTGAAATTAAAGTACTGTTTCTATTTCAATGTGCAAGTGGACTTTTCTATATATTCATGTTATAGTTCAAGCCAATGTGCTCCTTTCTTTTTTTAACTGTCTTTGTGTTTCCATTTTAATGTTGTAGCGTTATGCCTTCACTTTTCTAAATGGTTTCTAAAGTACTTCTGTGTATGCTTTCTTATGTGTCAGCAATTTAGAGCATGTTAGTAAACCTGTGTGCATTATTGCAAATGGATGTTCACACGTCCAAAACATGAAATGGAGAAGAGTGTGTCAGGTGTTAAACATGGATTTAAAAGTTTGGATAACCAAAAAAGCTATTAGCTGCACTATTCTAAGCTTCTTGTTAAAAGTTTCGATACCCTATTTCATATTATTTATGAAACTCTAACCCACAAAATAACAGAATTCACACAGTATGCAGAGAGTAGATAGAAAGAAACTTTCTATATTGGCATTGAGATTTCGAGTCTCAGCGCCTCAACACTATAATGTGTTTTCCGAAACTGCTTCTTGAAGTATTGATAAGAACCTTGGGTATTTCACAGAACAAAAGCTGGCGAGACTAGATGGAGAACCCAAGACCTTATGAACTGTACACTGGAATTCTATACTTCCAATATAAGACGATATTCTCATACCGCAATTGGATATTAACATCCACCATAAGTTGCACCCTCTGCACCCATACAGGCTGGCTGTGTTGCTTATGTGTAGTATAGGTCTTGTAAATGGGTTAGAGTACCCTAATTACTCCCATATTTATAAATTCTTTTTTCTGATAAAAAAAGGCTGGCTGTGCACTAGTCTGCACTGAACTTGCAATCTTGGGAACGGGAAGAAAATGTTAAATAGAACTCCTGATATATTGTCTTATTATTGATAGGATGCTAATAATTGCTATACATATTTTAGGGCATGGGGGAACCACTTCATAACATCGATAATGTCATTACAGCTGCAAATATAATGGTGGATGAGCAAGGGCTTCATTTCAGCCCTCGCAAGGTCACTGTTTCGACCAGTGGGCTTGTTCCACAGCTCAAACGTTTCCTCCATGAATCCAACTGTGCATTAGCTGTTAGTTTGAATGCTACTACTGATGAGGTGAATTTCTTATTACTTTGCTGTATTGGTTCCTGGATCACCCTTAAAATTATACATGAAAATGCAAGGACAGGAATAGAGGAATGATTGATCACATTTGAATCTAATGTCAGGTAAGAAACTGGATCATGCCTATAAATCGAAAGTATAAGTTGGACTTGCTTCTTCAGACACTTCGAGAGGAGCTTCGCTTCAAAAACAACTACAAAGTCCTATTTGAGTATGTGATGCTTGAAGGAATTAACGACAGGTTAGCTTCTTGTTTTTGCGAATAAAACTTACGACTGTGGATTGCCGTGAAATGGATCATATGCATACTTGCAACTGTGCATTAAGGACTTTGTATGTTGGCAATGCGTCTTGTTATATGCACATATTTTATGTATGAATTGCATTAATGATCATAGGAGCCTGAGTTGGAATGTTGTGATGAATTTTAGATTGAACGATGTTCTGTACTATATTGGTAGCTATATCATATGTAGAGAAATGTTAAAATTATATTTTTCATACGTTATCACTTTCCTTTGCGTTTTGGTGCTGATTCAGGGTAACATTTGCCCTTTCATACCGTCTCCATTCACTGCCCTCATCAAGCACACCATTCATACGTAGTGTTATTAATATAACTACCGCATTGCTTGCATTCATTAATTTTCATTGAATCCCCTTACCCTTTATGATTGTTTGATACGCTCCATGTCCTTGTTCCTTTTTTCTTTGTAGCTGTTCATTTTCATTATGAATCATGAATATAAACTACTATGGCTGAAGTCTTGGTTCACATTTAATTTTTCTGGTTTCCCCACTGCATACCTTTATTATATGTGAAAAGTAATTTTTTTGCCTCTGGTACATATTTAACGGCAGCAATGGAGATGCAGAGAGGCTTATCGAGCTTGTGAAGGACATTCCTTGCAAGATTAATCTAATCTCATTCAATCCTCACAGTGGATCATTCTTCAGACCAACCAAAGACGAAAGGATGATTGAATTCCGTAATAGACTGGCTAGGGCAGGATTGACAGTCTTTTTAAGACTTAGTAGAGGTGATGATCAAATGGCTGCCTGCGGTCAATTGGGTAAGCCTGGCACCATTCAAGCTCCATTGCTTCGTGTACCAGAGCAATTCCAAATGGCAATTGGAAGCTCAGCTTGATTCATTTTGGAAGTTCTGTTTCGAATTGGTCTTACAGATACTGTTAACAAAATTCTTCTATAGGACCCTTGTGGTGGTAGCTATGGTGATATTATTTTACAGTTAATTGATATTATTTTATAAATGTGAAGGATCCAAATTCCTGACTAAAAATAGGATATAATAATAATAATAATAATAATAATAATAATAATAATAATAATAATAATAATAATAATAATAAGAGAGAAATAAGAGACAAATACAACAATGCAGAAAAAAATTATAGGTAGTATTTAATGGTATATATTTTCTTTAAATTACTACTAACAGGCAATTTAAAGGCTTTAACTACAACATTACAAATATTTTTATATCATTATTTGATTATAAATTATGTCTTATAAAAATTATAGTTTTATGGATGATAAGATTATTTGCACTTTTGTAACTTTAGAAGTTATAGCCATTGTGATTCTAATTAGTTCACGTTGTATAATTTTTGTAAACTAATAATCTTATAGAAATGAAACTCTTAACTTAAATCCTATAGTATTTTCACTTTTTTAGTTTTGGTAGTCGTGGCTTTAAAGAAATTAGTTCAACATAAAAAATATTCCTCACGCCATTATTTATAACAATATATAATGAAGTTTTCTCATTACTCTTAACTATATTTTTAAAATTAAAAATAAATAAGTAAATATAAATTATTTATTTCTAAAATATATAATGAAATTATTTTATATGATAAAACTTTTTGTACAAATTAACAACACAACACAGTGAATTCTTCTAACAGTACAACATAATACTTAATACTTTATGTAACTATTATTATTTTATTTTACTTTGGCAAAAGATGTATCTTTCTCACTTGTAAATAATTACAAATATAAAGTAATAAGTACTTGTCCACAAATATTAATATTATTAATGTGCATTTTTTTATGTTAACCTAAGTTTGTTAAAAAATGGACGTGTATATTATATTTACTCTTTAATATTTTTTATAAATTAAAATTAAAATTTTGGAGGTTTAAGAGAAAACATAAACAAAACTAAACCACAAAAGAGAAAGTACAAAATATTAAAACATGAAAAGAATTAAAAATAAATAAATTAAAGATCAATTTACAAATCTAAGATTCATACAATTTTTCTTATCGTAATTTTCTAAAATTTCAGATATCATGTTTGACCAATTAACTGGTTGAATCAATTAATTTAATCATATAACTATCATTTAATCATATATACAAATTAAATCAAAATATTATTTAATCTAATCTGCATTTAATTATCAAATCAAAATTCAATATTTTTCTAATTTAATTTCTGCAAGAAAAATATAACTATAGTCATAAAGTGAAAATCTAAAATTAGAGAGAAGAACAAATTTGAAATATTGAAAGTTGAATCTTAAGACTCAGTTCTCCATAAATGAAAAACGAAAAAACATAAAAAAAACATAATTCAAAAATGAAGATAAATAGAGAGAAAGATACACTTTTTAAAATTAAAAAAATTAAATAAATGATGCACAAAAGGGGAGCGAGAAGTGTATTTGGTGTCTAAGAGTAGATTATGAAAGTATTTAAATGAGAAGTGAAACCAACTCAACAGAAAAGAGTCTAGATTTATATCTAAAAAGAGACTAACCTTAAAAAGACTTATAAAAAAATAATAGTCAAAATTAGACAGTATTTTTATACTTATTCATAAGTAATTTTTACAAGAGACTAATACACTTAGAAGAACATCCATTTAGAAAGGTATAGGATGAAAAAATTTGAATTCAAAACTCTAACAAAAATGACACGAGTGGAACATGCCTCATCACGCTTGCAATGAGTGTCACATAAAGCACGCACCTCTCTTCCTACATAAACAAAAACTTACGAAATTCTTTATACATTCTTAAAAATATAGTTCGGATGTATTAAAACTCTTTCAATCTTAGATCACAAATAAATGAGTAACGATGTTATGGAATGGATACATTTCGAAATAGATTCAAATAAATTTCATATATATATATATATATATATATATATATCATAGAATACATAAAACAAATATTATTTAGCGTTATTTAGAATAAGACATTCCAAAAAATATTTTCAAAGATGTAATCTGAAACTGCATTTCCAAAAGATAAAATAAAGATTTCAAAAAATTAGGTGCAGAAAGAAAGCATGGTGCAAGGGCAAGGGCAATGTTAAAAACACGAATTATTAAAGTATAAATAAAGGGTAGATACGATGGCTATTTACTCTAATAGAAAGCTTTGTGCCGTTTCTTACTATACATTTGGAAAGACCACCTAACCCACAAGAAATGGTTAGAAACTAGAGATATTTGTTCATTCCAAACGGTCAGCCACCCTTTCTCGCCGGACTAGTAACCAGGTCGTAGGAAATTATCCAAAAATTATCAGCTTAATAGCTGATGTCTAGCTGATGTCTGTACAAGAACAAAAAAAGAAAAAAAAAAACCTGGCGCCAACTATATGAAAATATCAACAGATTTGAGATCGCATGTTACGCCATAGAATCCTTGACGGACTCAACACAGTCAGTTGCCGGGCCAGCAGATGATGAAGGAAAAGATTCTATGTCACAATTATCCCTCATTGAATTCTGTAATTTTTCTACAAGCAATTTACGAATTTTCACTCTCAAATTGGACGCCTCTTCTGGTTTGAACCATCGCTTTCCAAACTGTAAGTTGACAAGTATCAGTTAACAGAAAAACCAATTTTTTGAAATAAAATTATCTAAATAAAGAAGTGGTAGCTATTACCATTGCCAAATCTTTCCTTTTCAGTCTCTCAGGTGCCTCCTCCATGAAACGCTCAATGAAGTACAATACAAAAAGACCACAGTCGAACTCATTCTTCTGTTGGGGAACCTGGTGCAATGTGTAAATGCAACAGGATGAAATTTTTCAGGAAAAGAAAAAAAAGAATATCACTATAATTGTTGAAACAACTGCAAAATAGTTTTGCCGCTTTCTTCTTTATCATCATTTTTAAGAATCTAACTTCAATAAACTAGACCTGCTGCATCCAATTAAAGTTTTGAAACAAATTTCAATGTCATTTTACGTGAAGACTACGTGTTTTTTCTATAATCTGATAAGAAACAGTTTTCTTGCGAAGTTAGTAAGCAGAACCTCATTCCTTCGAATGTAATCACTAAGTACAAGTCTATACACCTGATCTAAATTGGAGGTCAAACATTCATTTCATTAATAAAAAATGGTGAAAGATATGTTTATCTTCAAACTATCATAAAGAGTATCACTACGTTAGAACATTTTCTAGATTTACAGCTTGCAAATTTACCGTAATGGTTTGACATTCAATTCTACGAGGAAGGCACTTCCATATTCTGTCTGCAATTGAAACATTTGAAGATACATCTTCCCGATCCATATAGTTCTTTTCTTCAATCAAATAGCTACAATACAAATTTCACATCATTAAGAATTGATGTTTGAATTAAGATAAATGCCTATAGCATGTACAAAATTGATTTTCACCGTTCAAACCATCAATATTACTGAGGTCACCAGGTTTGAGTGAAAATTATCATGCACTTTAAAGGTGCTGGCTAAGTGACTAAGTCAGTCACTTTCCCAGGACAGTTCTTATAACAATGTTACAGAGCCACATAACTAACGCGGATATTGGTGAGAATACAAGTGACCACATTAGGTTGCAGCTGGGATGCATATAAAATATACAAGTAGAGAAGTCATAAAAAATTCCAGTTAAAATTCTGAAGTCTGAAGATATTTAGATGCATAAAAGTTGTGTTGAGCATAAAAATGATTGCTAACTAACTAAAAGTAAGTTTACAAATACATAAATGTGAAGTTGAAATAGAATTTAGATTGTAGCAAAAACATTTATTTCCATTAGCAAATAATATATTGAATCTATTCCAATACTTCCCAGGAGAATGGTTTTTTAAAATAACACATCATCTTTGTAGCTTACAAAAACTTGATCAGATAATCATATTTGCTGAATACAAGAAGACCTCGTCACAATTTAATAAAAAAAGCAGATATAAATCTTGCCAACTTCACAACCACCTTAAAAGTTATAGCAGAGTAGAAGTGGCAATGTGGTTGAGCAAAAAAATCATTTGTATCGATGAAATGGAAATGTCACATACGGGATACAACATACATACACTTCTTTAATCTCACCTTTTAATATTATCAAAAACTGATTTACTAGAGTGAAGACCTAAAGAATCCAAATGAAGTATGATTGGCCCCGATTCATCTTCTTTGTCTGGGATACAAATAATGATCAAGCTCCAGTGAAGGCTGGATATACGAAACATCATGAGTACCAACCCAGAACTGAGTAAAGGGAGAAGGTAAGATAAAGATATGACAGTATGCTCCTGTCAACTACAAAATTTTGGCAGGAAGGGCATAATAGAATAAAGCATAGACAAATGAGTATAACAGTAGCCAATGTGACTCAATCATATAAAATAATGTCAAGGCAGAAGGAGAGATGCCTAGAAATGTTATTACCAAAGAAAACCAACAAAGCATGAAAATCCCTGGAGCATCCAAAAAAGTAAACCAACAAACAAGAAAAAAAGAAAATGAAAATCCAAAAGATAAATTAGAAACAAATATTTGAATGAAATAGAGGTTTTGTCTATCATTCTTCTGAAGAAAAATTGTACACACGAGTTTCAATTATATATACTTATGCTAATAACTACTTGCCTAGAATAGACCTAAATTTAGAAAATAAATCTGTCCTCGGAGAAAAAAAGACAATTTGTTCAAAAGGAAAAGAAAATAAAAGGAATATACTGTCCTAAAATAATACAGTTATAATTATATTTAATATTCTCCCTCGAGGTAGTGAATGAATATCAATCATTTCCAGCTTTGCTAGTAAGATCCCAAAACCACTTCATAGGTAGTCCATTCTGTCAAATGACATCCCAATGGATCATATCCAATGGTTATGAATACTCCAATCCAATCTCTGCTTGATAAAGCGTTCGTCTCCCTCAATGTGTTTTGTCCTATCAAGCTAGATTCGGTTATGTACAAATGCTAATGATCAATTTGTTGCAGAATGGTTCTATAGGTGCTACATATTTTACATTAAGGTTATCTAAACTGATCACCCAGAACTCAAGCTTCTTGTGCCATAGCTCAGAATTCAGCCTTTGGAGTTGACCAAGAAACCACATTATGTTTCTTACTACTTCATGTTACCAGGGTTCGCACTCCGAAAAATACGATAGGAAAATGTTGTCCTCCTTGCAATAATTGAACCTGCATAATTCATACCTATGTACACTTCCATGGAGTGATTTTCTTGTCAGGTGCAGAATATTTTCTTATTTCCATTTGAATCTGATCCCACCAAACACAGGTAGTAAAAATTCGAAGATTCAAAGTACCTCAAACTATCCAAAGATTGAAGCCATCTTTTCAGTTTGCACACTAAATCGTAAAAAAGTTATGCTTCTGGTTAAAAATGGATAAGTTTCTCCGATGTTGAGATACATTACCCAAGGACAATAATTTTGGTAGTTATTTTAATATTTTATTACCTTACACCCCTATCAAATTAAGATTGACTTTTGCATTTCCTTTCCCTATTTCGGCAAACTCCAATTTAATTTACACTTTCCAACTTTTGGTTATATCAATTTATATATACCATTATATCAAATCAGCAACAATATCATATTGTTCTCTTCGACTCCGTCTTCCTCCCTCATCTTTCCATCTTGGCATTACTTTCCAGACATTGGGCGTTTTAAAGAAAAAAAAAAAAAAAAACTCCCTATCTTCTCCCTGTTGTCAACAATGATGATGAGTGAATTATTTGGGAAAGTTACATGATATATTAAACTCAAAAGAACATACAGTTTGCATCTTATTACTCCATATCACCAAAATTTCCTCCCAAAAGCAATCAGTATACTCAGAAGGAGGTTTGCACAAAAACAACTTCCAGATTGAGGTTTGGCGACACCGGATGATATTATGTTGTGTTATTAGGCAGCCCTTCACATACCTTTCAATTCAGTGTTTCATAAAAGAATTGAATAAATTGAAATTGGCTGTCATTTTTGTTCTAGAGAATGTTCTATTGAAGTCAACGCTGAATCTATTGGTTCCAATGATCCACTATCAAACTATTTCATAGCATCTGGAAATTCAATATATTTGTTTCAAGGCTGGAGCATTTGGTTTATATGCCCAACTTGTATGGGGAGTGGTTGGAAATACAAGCGTGAATTAGTTCAGATTCATGTATTATGTAATTTGTGCATTTGGAATAAAGAATTCACAAGTATAGGAAGTAGCACTCTAGTTACTTCCTACTTATGACCATAAAGTGTAATTATTTCAAAGTGCCTGTAAATATCAATATTACTCCATATCTTTTTACTCAAAGCAATTTAGAAAATCTCTTCAATAAAATCATCTAAACCCTTTTATTTCAAGTAACATTTTAAAATATTTTTCAGATATTATAAGTCGTAACCCAGTCCAAAGATTTACTCATCAGCCCCAAATAGGGGGGACAAGGAAAATGCCACAAGTACACCAAAATAAATGGATGGACACTTTAATCAGCTAGCAATTACATAGCAGTAAGAATATAAATACACTAAGTATTGGATGTTTCACTTGTGGATTTCCACCAGTAGCATGCCCACTACTTATAGTCAAATATATTCGTTATTTAATTTAATGGAACCCAATGTCTTATATCAAATTTTAGTAAAAGTCAAAATATAAAATAAGACCTTTACGTCATGTGAACAGTAATTTCTTCAGATAATATAACATAATTCCAAGGAAAGCAAAGAAAAAACTTCTAAACATTTACAAACAAAAGTTCAATGATAATGAAGAAAACTTACTCCTCGTGTATTGGAATCAAAACATACGCCTTCTGAAAAATATTTACACCCTTCCACCATCTTCTGAACTTTGCAAAGATCACATCTCTATCACTTTGCTAGATATTTACAATAAATAATAAATTAGAATATGTATAGAAAAAAGTTCAAACTGAAAGGAATTTAAGAAACGCAAAGATAGAAATTAATTAGAAACAAAAGCTACTTTACAACAAATAGAGAATAAAACTAACAGATTTTTAGTATTTTCTGACCCAAAAGACTCTACACTCTTGTTTATTAAAACGTTCATTATTTTACATTTAAATTAGTTAAGTTGCAGGTCTATGAATTATTTAAGGACTTTTTTTTTTAAAATATGTCTTATACTTCAGAAGTTTGTTATACAAACTGGACCAGAAAAACTTATGGAAAATAAGTTTTCAGAGATAAAGAGACAACACAGTGTATTTCCTTAAATGAAAGAATTACAGAAATTGACAACTTTGGCTCTCCGAGGGTCCAGTATCCTCCCACGTATATTTTTTTCCTACCTTTTTCTCCAAACCCCAAATATATAAAACCCTCGCTTATTCATCAACTAGTCTACTGACATGGTAACTGACTCTCAACTACTTGTAATTACATCAAATAGCTCTATTCACCTTTCCCTTGTTTATTCTCTAATAAACCTTTGTAATAGGAAGTTGTGTCCCATCAGTACCCTTCCCATCAAGATGCACCTTGTCCTCAAGGTGGAATCTGGAAAATTTCAGTAATAACAGAACCTTCCTCCCAACTGCTTTCAAATTCTGGTAACTTCTTCCACTCAACCAAACTCTCTTCCAGACCGACATCATTGATTCTACAATCCAACACAGCATCCAAAAACAAATTCAATTCGTGACCATCTGTTAGTACTTCAGACAAGGGTTGAGACTTTTCTGTAGGGTGTATAACTTTTTTCGAAAGGGCCACATGGGACAGAGGATGAATTTTGGAATGAGGTGGAAGCTCCAGTTGATATGCTACTGCTCCTACCTTGGTGAAAATTTTGTAGGGACCATGATAGGGCTATTCTACTTCTCTTTCAACATTTTAGCCAAACATCTCATCTTATATACAGTTGTAGTTTGAGATACACCCAATCCCCCACTTCTAACTGAACATCTCTACGATGATGATCGACATATCTTTTCACTTGATCTTTTCTCTCGTAACTCCTTTAACAAAGTGACTCTTTGCTGAGTAAGCTGATTTCAACTTGAGAAGGAATAGTGGTCCCTCTTAGCAAGGGCGGAGGGTCTTGGCCATAAAGTGCTCTAAATGGAGACATTCGCATAGATGCATTATAATTTGTGTTGAACCAAAACTCTGCCCAAAGCAAGTGTGAAGGCCACTACCTTGGTTTCGTATCTATCAGACATCGAATGTAAACCTCTAAGCATCGATTAACAACCTCAGTTTGTCCATCTGTTTGTGGATGATAAGTTGTGCTTATGCGAAGCTAAGTTCCTGTTAGCTTAAACATTTCCTTCCAAAAACTACTCATGAAGAGTTATTCTCAATCTGAAACAATGGTAGCAGGAAATCCTTGCAGACAAACCACCTCCTTGACAAACAATTCTGTTATAGTCTTTGCTGAAAAAGGGTGTGCCAACGCAAAGAAGTGAGAATATTTAGTTAGACGATTCACAACCACTAGAATAGAATCTTTTCCTTGAGCCTTAGGAAGGCCACCTATAAAGTCCATTGAAATGTCAGCCTGACTATCGCTACATCTATCATATTCCCGCTCTTGATCAATGGGCAAATGCGCTGACCAAGCCTCTATCTTCAGCTTGTTTTACTTTTCTTATAGGCAAACTCAACATGGAAGAGTTTTTCTTATGAAAAATCTTCTCCTTGGGTTTGAGGACAGGTGTTAGTCTAAGTAAATAAAAGTTAGTTTGTACAGCTGTCAGCTATTGTTAACAATAGCTTTTATTATGCGGTGCATATAGTTTTTGCTGTAAGCCGTTATTTCATTAGTGCAGAAATAATAAATCTTCAGTTTGTTCCTGTTGTTCATTTTCTCTAAAAGGTACCAATACCTGATTAACCGATACTTAAACTAGTCATGCAGCAAACATTGTGCCGTATTTTGAATGGAACAATCAATGATGCATTATATCGTAACGATTAAGAGTCTACTTCCAGAGAAAAAATAATTTGCTATTGCAAATGAAAACAGAAACGAACTAGAAGATAATAATCACCTTGTATGAAACAGCTTCTTTAAGCTTCTTGTAGAAATATGTATTGAAAAAATGGTAGTCGGTTGTCAACGATACTTGCCGCTGCAAATATCTATATCCAATTGAAAATGCCATAAGTAGAGAATTCAGAAACTAAACACATAAAATATGTCCCAAGGACTATTACTGTGCTGCAGTATATAATTCATGTGTTCACAGTAACTAATCCTAAGTAGAGAAAAAAAGAAGTGATAACATGTAAACATAATCAGTTTAATAGGTCATAACACAGAAGTAGTAACAACAAGTAGGGGTGTAAATGAGTTAATCTCCGAAATATTTGAGCTTGATTCCATAAATGTGTAGTGAAACTCGTTGGTATAACTATACAACCAACCTCAAGCTTTCCTTTAAGCTTAATTAAACAGACGAGAGAGGCACAAGTTTACAAACTTGGAATTCAAAGCTTATGAATACTTTATTCCTTAAGGTTTACTAAACAATCAACCTGTAGCTTGGCTTTAGGTTCATTATATAGACAAGGGAGCAAAGTTACAAACTTGACAATAAAAGCTCCTGAATAGCTTCCTCTCTCTGTCACTGCGTTTATTTAGTTGCATACAAATAGGCTAAAGATGAAGTGGAGAATGAAAATACAGATGCTGATAGAAAGCGTTGTTTGTTAGTTGGTGGGCCCCCTGTGTGTTATGTGCTTGTTAAAATGAGGAGAAAAAACCCAGAAATTGGCAACCTGTCTTCACTTTCCTAAAATATCCTCTGCTCCATCGATCCTCCACTTTGCTGTATGGTCAAAACATCATACTAAATTTTTAAGTAATAGATAATGTTCTTTTGGCTTTGCCTTGGCTATAATGCTGACATAATTACGAAGAAGAGTATGGTGCAATACTCATCAAGAGTATGCCTCTCTTCCTTTAAAAATGTAGGATCATGCTCATAATAATGTTGTCTATCGTATCAACAGACTACCTACAGCCTCTCTAAACTTCACAATTCCACATACTGTTCTGTTTAAACAATCTCCTGATTTTCTTTTCCTAAAACCCTTTGGTTGTGCCTGTTTTCCTCTTCTGAGGCCCTACAAAGCAAGAAAAGTCCCAGTCAAGGAGAAGAGAGGAGCCAAGGACAATGTGCATTTAGCAGGCAAGGAGAGCATGAGCATGGCATGGTTGACAGTCCTCAAATTTTCAGCCAATTGGCGAATCTTCTAGATCTCCAATTTGAATTTCGAATTTTCCCTCTTAATTCCATTTGAATTTTTCAAACCAATGGTGGCTATTAATGGGCATCTCCGCTCTTCATAAATCACTTTTGAATATATGAGAAATTGAGAGTTTTTAGAGCCCATTGTCTCTTGTGCAAGTGGTTCTCTTATGAGTCTTATCTTGATGTCCTACGATTCAAGTGATGATTCTCCAATGCACTTATCTTGAAGATGTTCTTCAAGTGGGGTGTTCTTCCCTTCCTATGTTTTCTTCAACTTTTCTCTTACATTTAGTTAGTTAGTTATTCTACCTGTTCTTTCATTCTTAATTCACACCTAGCTTCAAGTTTAATTTGATTCATGTCAAGTTCTTATGTTCTTATTACGTCTTTAATTCCCAATAATGTTCTTAGTTTCATATAAGAATTCTTGTGTCATTGAATTCATGAATCATAACCTCTCATGAACTCTTCACGAATTAAGGCAGGAGATGAGGTTCAATTTCTAGTTTCATTCTTGCTATTTTTTTGCTTCTCATTTTTAGCTTCCATTACCTATAAAAATATTACTAGTATTAGTTCCATATGTGATGTAGATTGAGCTGTTGATCCTGATGATTATAGATCAACTTCTGGGGTACCTTTTTCTCTTGGATCCAATCTCGTTTCTTCGTGGTCCAGATAGATCTAGTACTGAAGGAACTTGATATCCCTCATGGACTTCCTGCTATCTTCTATGATATAACCAGTGTATTGCCCACAATCCAGTTCTTAATGTTAGAACTAAACAAATGGAAATTGACCTTTCCTTTGTGCGGGAGAAAGTTTGATTCTGTGTAAATGTCTCTATGTTCATAGCATAATTCAGCTCAAGTTCAGTAATCTGATATTCTTACCAAACCTAATCTCCTCGGTTTCAGTTTTGAGAGACAAACTCAATTGTGGTTGTTCTTTCTTGAGTTTGAAGGAGGGTGTGAGTAATGTATTACTACGATAGTTATATTGTTGATAATCATTTCAAGTGTTGTTGATTTTTCAGTTATCCAGTATTTAGTAAGTTTTGTACAACTGTTACAATTAGTTCAACTCTAGATAAGTCATAGAGTACCCTGTTGTATGTAACTTTCAGACACGAATATAAATCGGTTTCCACTTTCTTTCTTTCTCTCACTCTTTATCTTATTTCTCTACATCAATTGAGTATTACAATTATTGATTTTTCGTCTACAATATTTAGGCATGAAGAATGCATTTCTAAATCGAGATTTGGAGGATTTAAATGCACAGCTATATCTTGAGTTAAAGTAAGACTAAAAGGTATGAATGTTAAACAAGTCCCTACACTGAGTACAAGTAATCACTGAGCTTGGTTTCTCAAATTGGCTCAGTCTATCAAAAATAAAAGTTATACAAAAGGGAAAGCAAGTCATACTACACATATTGAGCCATGCAAAGGAGGAGATTATTTTTGTACTGACTATGTTTGTAGACGACATAATTCTTACTACAGATTAATGTTGTCAAACTCAAGGATCATGAGAGCATTGAAAGGGGGATAAAAATAGTAACTCAAGGATCATGACTTGACTTATAAGAGTTATGAGTATGTGAAAAACCATATTCGTAGACTGTTCATGTATTAAAAATAATCTAGACAATAAAAATACTCATAATAAGTCCTAAGGAGTAAGATTCAATGCATAACATAACTAAAAATAGGTTCACAATTTCTAAAATTGCTTGTAATAACTAATAAATTCATAATTGTCGTATTAGGAAAAAGGAAATCCAGAGAAAAAACAGGGTGCAGGCCAACGACAATTAAGACACTACAGACAACAATAGGTGTGAGTGTTGTGATGGCCAACTATGGCGAAACAAGTGTTGGCGATAGTAGTGTCATTGCTTCGATGGTAGTTGATGACGACAGTGATGGGACAGCAATGTCAACATCAGAATGCATGCATCGTCAAGAGTAATTTGTTTCTTTTATGATTTGCAAATGGGATAGAACCCTAGCAGAACAAAAGGGCTAGATGAGTTAGCTTCTTTTTAAGGTCGGGTCATTTGGCCAACAAATGGGACAATTTAACTCTTGAGGCCAGCTGCGCAAACAAAAACAAATTGAGGAGGCACACAGTTTTGCACTTCTATGAGCAATCATGGAATCCAGCTATTATCCACATCTTCCTCGCTCCATCATACCCTTCTTTTATAATCTGCAAATGGGTTGGAACCCTAGCAGAGCAAAAGGGCTAGATGAGTTAGCTTCTTTTTAAGGTTGGGTCTTTCGGCCAACAAATGGGCCAATTTAACTCTTGAGCTCAGCTGCGCAAACGAAATGGAATTGAGGCTGCCCACAATTTTGCGCTTCTATGAGCAATCATGCAATCCAGCTATGATCCACATCTTCCTCGCTCCATCATACGCATCAGCTCATTGTGTCACCCAAATTTGCAAGATTGCACGATTATCCTCATTAATAGAAATGACTTGACAAGGACGAACCAATAGAAGAAATATTTCTGTCAAATTTGAGATGAAGAATTTGGAGTTCTTGAGATACTTACTTTGAAATGGAAACTGAGAGATCAAGAAAAGGAGTTGTTCCCTCTCAAAGGAAAGGTAGGGATGACTAGAAAACACAAAAAACATAATGACAAAGGAGGGAAATGGATGCTTCTTCATATCAAAGATTAGAAGGGAAACCAATTTGCTTGTCACATACATAGCCTAATATTGTCTTTGCAATAACCTCAACAAGTCAAACCAAGCATACATCCTGGGAAAAACCGTGCAATCAATGTGTGGAATCTTGAAATTCTTTAAGAGTAATCAAAAAATTAAAAAATAAAAAGCCTACACTAAAGTTGACTAGGTTTGCAATAAGTAGGTAAGTAAGAAGGGTCAACCCAACCCAACCCACCTTTAACGCACCAAAAAAATGGATTAGATTGGGTTGGGTTAAACATGTATTAGGATTGGGTTGAAAATTGCAACTCAATCCAATTCAATGTGGGTTCTTAAGGTTGGGCCGGGTTAACCTACCAAACAATTTTAAAACTTGAAAAATAAGTATAAAATGAATGACTCATCAATTGAACTACCACATAAATAAAATAAATATTAATAATCTAAACATAATGTCACAATCACCAGAATTAGCTTAGCTTCATAATTTACCTTCATAAATTAGCTTAGCACAAATTCTTTTGAAAACTATCACCATGAGTCAAATAAATGCAGAGTAAAAACAACAAAACAACATTAAATCCATAATATTTCATAACACATTACATACAATAAAATAACATTTTTGCAAACCAAGCATGAACTTTAAATTCTTGGCTTGCCGGATTCTTTGACGCCACCCTTAACAACAAATACTTTAATCCAATTTGGTTAGTCAAAAGCCATTACAGCATTATCAAATTCCAAGTTAATATTATTTTGAATATTCAATTATGAATAGTCCTTCAACTCCAAATTTTAACCACTTACAGGGGTCAAGTAAATAGCACGTCAAGATAAGAAAGAGAATATATGATCTTAATGATAACATTTAAATAATGTAATATCCTATAATATATATATTGGAAAGTTAAGAGAATTCAAATGGGCCTTAAAAATTTGTGAAATGTGTAAGTTGATATTTTCGCCACTCAAATATTGGTCCTTGAAGGACAAAACTTGTGGCATTAATCATCAAAGGACCAATTTAATCTATAAATGAGCAGGGTGAAGTTGCTTATCTCATTAGAAGTTCATAGTGGGTGTTCGTCAAAAATTAAAACATAAGGAGACTAAATAACTCAAGCAGAAATTACAAAATAAACATACACAATCTCCTATAATTTAAGAAACAAAAAAATGTTCAATTCTCTTCTTCAATGCCCTATCAATCAAGCATGAATTGATTTATGTTTTTTCCATCAATATTCCTTACAAATTAAATACAATGAGTTCAGGTAATAAAAGAAAGAAGATAACATAATTATGCATTTATCTCTTCATAAAAAGAAATTCTTTTACAAGGACCAGCAAATGAGAACGGAGAAACTAGAGAAGGCTAAATATAGACTTACTGAATATAGAAGTTCATTATTGTCGATGTTAAATAGCCTTCAGGGGCAAGGCAATCTGTGTCCTTGTAACAAATTTCTACACATTCTGGATCATTTCTGAGTCATCACAAGGAAATTCAACAGGTCATGCAAAGTAAATAAGAAAAAATTACAGTTGAATGACCATGTTACTGTATTATTCTTTAGAATTACCTTGATGGAAAATAAATCTTAGCTTCTTTCAGGCTGAAAAGAAATGGACACAAAAATAATACAAAGGATTTTCTGGAAATATCGCAAAAGATGAAATAAATAAATAAACAAAAAATAAAAGCAAACCATATTCACTTACTATTCAGCAAATTGGTTCTCAGTTTTTTTCACAATATGAGCCTCATCATCGTCGTCGTCAACATCAAGAACAATGGGCTGACCCTGTTTAAAAGATGTAATCACTTGTAAATACTGGTAAAGCTAAAGACGTGTCAAATCATCAACAAACTACTGATTAAATTGGGATTTGGGACTTGTATAATCAGCAACTACAACAGCTAAGTGTCCTGAGCTAACTTATGGATAAATAAGAAAAAATACACACCTTTCTAGACCTTGAGCCATCTAATTGAATTGCCCGAGAAGCATCCTTCCTACTATGTCAGTAACAAGTAAATAAGCATCCAACATTATGAATTTATTCATTTAGAAAACCTAGCTAGAGCCAAAACTAACAAGCCATATCAGCCACCATCACCATCTTCAGCATAAGTAGAAAAGGATGCAGAAGAGAAAATCATAAGAATAACTTTATGTAGTAAATGATGATGATGTGATGACCTTTGAACACAAACTTTGTTCAACAGGAGTGGAACATAATTGCAGTACACAGCACAGTTAACACTCATATTTTATTGTAAAAATCATAGATGTACTAATTTAAGCATGAAAGATCATAAGGTACACTAATCCGTTCCTGTGACATCCAAATAGTTCAGATGGATATTAATAATAAACCATCCTCTAGCTATCCAATGTGACACTTGAACACTATGGAATACTTGGAATAGCATGATGGAATCCCTGATCAAAGTACCATGGAAAATTCAGTGGAATCATGTGGAAGGAGTGAAAAATACCCTTTGTGCTTATGGATGAAATGGACTAGCCTTTATTGTGCATCCTCAAATATCCAAAGATACCACACCAAATTTAAAAGCATACACAACCTCATGAACCAATGCATACCACAGAGCATATATCTAAACGGCATATAGTAAAAAATGCACAACATCAGTTTTATGAACCACAACAAAAAACATTTCAAGTAAACTGACAAAGGCAAAACAACTAAATAAAGTAACTAAATACATCAACACCAAAATCACACAACAACATTACCATTCTGAAAAGTATTAGAATAAAAAACCACAAGACATTTTCACTTACGCTTTTGGGTAGCATCTTGACAGATTTCTCCCAATATTCCGCAATGAAAAATCGGAAGTTGCTCTACAAGTTTTACCATCACTAAAAGTATCATGTTTAGAAAGTTTACTAGGACACCGAAACGGCAAATGTCTTGATGATGAACGATGTCTCTTTCTTCTTCTAGGGGCTCCATTGTCTGGTATTTTCTGGTTGTCAGAATGTTTGAAATGTGATGTCTCTTTTTCAAATGCATCAGAAGCTGCATTTTCTTGTATTTTCTGGTTCTCAAGATGTTTGAAATGTGACATCTCTGCAGCTGTACAACTAGTCTGCTTAACAAATTAAAGTCAGGTAATGTAATATCAGGTGAGTTAGAAGGGGAAAATTGAGTAATTTACAAATCATGCAAAGGACCTTACACTATCTTCCATTTTTTTAACAAAGCAAGATGTAAAAGTGGATAGTGGCTGAGCTTGAGATGACAGAGTCTCTTCTCTCAAGTCATTAGACACACCTACAAAAACAATCATTTCTTAGAATACAACGGTCAGGTATTTTAATTGTTGAAAATCACTAATTCTATATTTATGGTAATAATAGTGGTTTACATGCATATAATCGTTTGATTTAGACAAAACACTCTATTTATGTATAGCCAATGTAATAAGTTTATACCACTCACATCAACTATGTCATTTAATAACTTGAATTGTTTACCTTATTAGGTTTACCTGTATGTGGTGTACCAAGGCTTTCTTCAAAATCATAATGTGTTAGGTTCCTACCTTGAACGATAGAAATCCACTAACACCAAGATTACCACAATTACATAAAATAGAGAATCTTCTTATTAATTCTCTAAACAATGCATACACCACAATGGGTTACAAAGGAAAATGCTTCCTTTCACACAGAGTAACTCTGTCAATACTCACAACATCCAAAAGTCCCCTCCTCCTAAGTGGGTTGGTCTATTTAAAGCTCAACCCATCCTAACAACCAAAACTGCCCTGCTCCCTTTTTATTTAATTTCCTATTATAATAAATTCTCCCTATTTTATCACTCTCATTTCCCTTGTACCTAACATAATGCACACCAATATTTACCTCAACAATTTAGAGCACCTAAGGTTGTTGTTCATCAAATATCTTGTGCCCATACTCCTCAATAAAATAGGGTGATTAAGGGAAAAAATAGACATCTCACAAAACCACTCTAACTCTTCCCCTCCACAGTATGCTACCCCCTATTTTTGGGGCAATATTGTACTTTCAGTCTTCTACCTCATCAACATATTTCATCCTTTGTCCTAAATGGAAAGTTCCTTATTATGTACCATTTCCTTATTCACCTCTTCATACATTTCCTCATGTGTTTGACCCCTTCAAACATATCAACATCAGCAACAACCTGTTAATAATATTGAACCATCCTCTACAACAATTTGTGAAAATATAGTAAAGGCCATGCCATACACATCCACATTGCCATCTTCTTTACTAAATCTAAGCCAACCACCTAACATTGATTGGACCATTGCTCTCTAAAAAGATATTTGCTACACTTGCAACCCACCTCCTCACTGTGTTAATATTAGTTATCATCATCTTTCTTCCTTGCATTATCACACTCTCCTCTCTTCTTAGTCTTCTATGTCTATCCCTAACTCTCCAAGTGAAGCATATCTCACCCAAAATGGAAGCAAGCAACGATTAACAAGATGTGGGCACTCCAAAGTAGTGGTACATGGGGTTTGGTTCCTCTTCCCAATGGCATGTCCGTATTTGGGTGTCATTGATTGTACACCCTTAAAGTTGGTCAGAAGGGAAACACTGATCGTTTCAAGGGTTGTTCAGTGGCAAAAGGTTATACCCATATGTATGGGCCAGACTGTATTCATATTTTCTCTCTAGTAGGCAAACTTGTTTTTATCATACTATTCTTCAAGGTTGTCATTTGCCATTAGTCTCTTCCAAATTAATATTAAAAGTTATTTCTTTCACTTCAATCTTGACGAAGAAGTCTACATGAAGCAAAATCCAAGTTTTGTTACTCAAAGAAAGTCCTCAGCTATCGTCCATCAACCTCACAAGTTCTTATGCAAACATAAATCTCTTAGCGTGAACCCTTCTCCCAGGTTCAATTTACTGTCCTGCATATGGCCAACCAACATTCGCCTAGGCCACCTCCTCCATGTGCTCCTATCCCTATGGTGGCAACTCCATCGAAGCTTGTTTGGTGGTCCAATCTAAGTTTCCCTCTTAGGTTATTTTCTTCCAACATAAAATCTACCTCTACAACAAATTCTCTCATCTTTTCTAATCATATTGTTATTATTGAGAAGATGGATGAGTCTAACTATTACACTTGCGCTTCCAAAACCAGGTTATGGTTATGTGGGTTTGACTACAAATTCTATCTCACTACCACTGTTGAATCAATTCCAACATAAAATCGAGAACAATGGATAAAGATGGATGTTCAACTCTATAGTATTATTAAAATCTACTATTCACACCACAGTCAAACCTATTTTTCGTCCCCATGAGATGTGTCCATAAGTTTAGATTGAGGATCGTGTCCTTTATACTAATGGCACACAATGTTTGTATGGTGTGTGCCAAGATCTCTTAACCCTTCTTGCTCCACAACATTTTGACGGTCTTAAGTTTGCTTATCTTTGACAGCTTCATGCTCTCTTACATGATTTTAGTGAGCTCCTTCCACCATCTGCCTTATGTTGGGCTCATCTTTAGATACAAGTTAAAGTGCAAGAGAAGCTAGAGAGTGAGATGCTAGAGAATAAGAACAAGGAATGCCTAAATGTGGGTCAGCAATGGATGGAAACTACTTATAGAATAGACTTACAAAATAGAGCTAATATGCCATGGAAGTCAAGGATGACTAGAAACAGTTACCCAAGAAGGGCAAATGTTCATGATAGAGAATGCGGACAAGTGAGGAAAAAGTAGGGCTTCATTTGAAACCACTAATTAAATAAAAGAGAGGGGCAGGGAAAATTCACAAAATTACTCCCTAGAAAGCCCTACCTAGATGTCTCAATTACCTAGCTGAATTAGAGCTGTTGCTGATAGACAGAGTTGAGACTACTCCAGCCACAATACCATAACTCTATTGAGTTCCAAATTTCTCAAAAGCATATCTGCTACGCAATCCCAGTATAGCTCACAATTAAAAACCATTACAGATATATAATGTCAAAACACTAGGTTTCCAGTATTGATATTTGTAATCTCATAAGTTCAACAGTTTCTACTTCTTTTTCCAAGAATGAAAAAAAATGACACTCGGCGGACTTAAACCAAAATATGTTTCCCATCTTTTCACCATAGAATCAATAATAGCAGGACCCAAATGCATGTTGTTGCCATTGCATACCACAAGAGCATTGCACTAAAATAGACATATACTTCCAGTTTCAATAGTCAGGTTGTTCGAGTTGTCAGAAATATCATTAGATTCCCTACCAACACCAAGCTTGACTTTCAAGTTTCAACGAATCATCAGAGGTATCGCTGTATAAAAGGGAAAAGAACTTACCCTTGGTAACAGCACTTGAGCTTGTAGTCTGTTCGGACTGCGGCTCCTGGTCGGCATCAACTTCCTGTTCTACAAAGGAAAACCAAAAAGCAAACAAAACATAAGTAATCAAACTAAACCAAAAAAAAAAAAAAAAAAAAAAAAAAAAAAAAAAAAAAAAAAAAAAAAAAAAACAAAAAAAAAAAAAAAAAAAAAAAAAAAAACAAATAACACAGATTACACAAACAAAAAATGGGAAAACCCTAGAAAATAAATGCCTCAATCAAACACATGACAAAAACCCAAGGAAGCGGAACCTGACGAAGACGCATGAATTCCCGGCGACTAAGTTCCTGTTGGTAGCGGTCGATGGTTGCGCGAAGCTTGGCTCCATTATCGGGCAAATTCTTGCCGGTAGACTCTAGTGTCCTTTTCTTGCTCTGAATCGACTCCTTGAGCTTGTGATCGGGAATAGTGTTGAGGTCGTCTTGATCAGAGGCCATGGCGGAGGAACGCACGATGACGATCTCCCGCGGCGGTGAGTCAAGTTGAAGTTGTTCGTTCCAGTTAATGGAGAGAGGAACCTGCGGTTGCTGTCCTTTCTCCTCCATGCATTTGAGGAGAGTGAGTGAAAGTGTTTGTTACTGTTCTCTTACTTGGAAATTGTTCAGAACAAAAATAGATGGAATTGGTGGCAGTGAGTGGCGCGCCACCACTTGTGGGTTAGCTCTACCTCTTTTCTGCCCCTACTGTCCGACAAATCATTTCTTAAGTTCTTCACTTTCATGTGCATCTTATATGCTATTATTTATATATAATATATTTTTTGTTATTTTTTAATTAAATAATTCTATTTTTAATAAATAAAAATAATTATTTTAATAAAAAATAATTGTGAAATTTCTTTATTATAAATATTGACTTAACTAATTTATCTAAAAATAATTCTTATTTTTTAAATACTTCTTTTCATACAACCGTATTATTTAATATAATAAAAATATAAATAAATATACAAACAAAATAAACGGTCGGAGTAATGAATTCTCCTCCGCAAGATTGAAGAGGTAGAGTACGATGTAAGAAAAATTAGCTTTTCAAACTGAGATGTAAGAAAAAATAGTTTTTCAAAATTTTTAGTATATAAAATGAAAGATTAAATGAGATTTCATTCCGATATATTTTTTGACCGTTAATAAGTGTTTAAAGCAATAACAATAAATAAATAGATACGAATTATTGAATATTAATGTATATTTATAAATTTTTGTTCTTTAACATTAGAATGATAAAAAATAATTAATTTTAATTAAATAATTAAATTTTAATTTTAATTTTTAAGTCTAGTACTTGAGATTTAATTTATTAAATAACGATTAATTATATTTATTTTTTTGTATTATATATATATATATATTGAAATATATTAATTTGAGTATTTTAAAGTTAGATAAGTATACATTTTTTAAAATTTTTAAGTTTGATAATGGAGATTGATTATTTTATAATCATTTTAATTTTATTTTAATGACAAAATATTATAATTTTGAACATTTATACCACATGTATTATATTTCCTTATGTGTTACTTTAAAAGTGATGATAAGAAAAGAAAATGTTAGTTGTTTCACATACCTTTCAAATTCAAATAAATCCTATCTACGTACCCATTTGTCACAATTTTTGGATCTATACTTTCTTAAATTTCAAATCATTTTTTGAATGTTTTTCTTTCTTCTCTTATAGTTTTGTTCATTTATGTTAAGTAGGTCTTTTTTCCATTATGTCTTGATCATCTTTTATGTTTTCTAACTCTAACCATGATGATAATCTCATTGTAAGTATGAAGGTTATTGAGATCAGAGAAGAGTCATTTTTCAAGAGTCACACTTACACTTTTCTTCATAAAGATATTATTTATAGGAGGTTTTTCCTTCTCTTCATCTATTGTTAACATTGTGATGGTCACCTCTCCTCAAGCGAAGGTGGTCAATGTAAAGTCTACCCATGGTTGTAAACAAAAAGATTCTACCCAAGAGGCTAAATAAGTAGTTAGCATAAACATAGTTAACAATAAACAAAAGGATATGTTTTCCTCAATTTTGATTTTGGATATTTCTAGATACTCATTCTCTTACATGTGTGTCGCAACCAGAGTCACGACGGGGACGGCGAACAAAAATATATATATAATTTTAAAAAACAGAGGAGTCGCCACCATAATTTATTAAAGGAAAATTATGGAAAACCAAAAACAAGATAAGGCAAGTTCGCAAAAACCAGATTTCAGGTCCGGGAGTCGGTTACGTGTGGGGAAGGTACAAGCACCCCACAACGCCCGTCAAAAGACGGTACCTTTAATTAAACAA
>Ga0209700_102471_pt1 | contig 37205 bp, 21 predicted proteins | sample SiratroredBW_FD_187528 | JGI IMG/M metagenome (GOLD analysis project Ga0209700, IMG submission 187528) | Root nodule microbial communities of legume samples collected from California, USA - Siratro red BW (SPAdes) (version 2) | ecosystem: Host-associated > Plants > Roots > Nodule | place: USA...
GCCAGTTACTGCTGTAGGTTCAGCAGGGTGTTTTCTGCAGGGTGCAGAGGTGTTCTTGCGGGGAGCAAGATTGTATAAACTGATCTGTGGATCATTTTTAGTGGAAATCCTTACTGTGAAGTAGGGGACTGGACGTAGCCCAGTTGGGGTGAACCAGGATAAAATCTGCTGTGTCATATCTCTTCTAATCTCTCTCAATTCTTGATGAATCTTTGCTGTTCTTGATACAGCTTACTGTGTGTTTCGTATTTTCAAGAAATTGATTCAAAAGCATAAACTGAATTAAAGTGATTTGTTCCTAATAACGTTTGAACAGTTTCTGAATTAAAATTAAAGTCTTTACAACAGACAAACGTGAATTACTTCTGGAATACAGTTTACAATTTATTGTATTCACTGTTCATCAGTCAGTTTTCCAGAAAAACTGTTTTTGTGTAACTGGTGACTTTTTAATTGTTTTTCTGGTACCAGATTTAATCTGATTTCTATTCTGAATCAGTTTGTCTTTGTTAATTTGCATTTGATACAAATCTTTTAGGTTCTTGCATAATTCTTTAAACCATTTACTGCTTACTGTTTTCCAGAAAACTACTTGACAGTTCACTGTCTGTTTCTGAATTTTAATCTGGTTTTCAGTACACTGGTTTTCCAGATTTCATATTTGTCTGCAGTGCACTGATTCTGTTTGATTGATTTTATATTTGTTAATTGTTTGAACCTCTGCAGATTGCATTCTAAGTTTCTTTAAAGAATTTGTATTCTCACATTGAAAACTAAGTTTGCGAAAAGATTTGAAAAGGGTTCAATTCACCCCCCCCCTCTTGAACTTAGGCCAAATACTTACTTTAACAAAATGATTGATGTCTTCTTCCTATAATCCAATCCATTAGAATGTAATTGACAAATAATCAATTCGTCTGTAATAAAAAATTTATATTGATTCTCCATCCATTCACAACCACTAAGCATCCACTACAAAGTGGTATTGAAACCGACAAATCAAAAAATTACATATATTGTTTTTTACATATACTTTGTTTATAAAAATTATGTCATTTGATTTGTTAGTTTCATATAATTGTAATTTTTCTTATAAATGTGTATATACTGTTATAGATTCTCGTTTATTATAAATTGTTATACTCTTACTATGCTAAGTAGGAAAATCTCAAAAATAAAATACATTCTACATTTTTATTAGAGATCGATCATCATATAAAGACAATTCGATGTAAATTAATATTTAATTAATATTATATTGAATTTTAGTTTCCTATTTAAAATTCAATATAATATTAATTAAATATTAATTTATATTAAATCTTAAAACGTCCGATTGAATAATTTAAAAAAAAAATATTATACTACATTAAACCTTTAAGGTTATAATTGTACTTTTTTTATAAAATTTAAAGTACTAAAATTCATATTTATTTTGTAAATATGTATATAGGTATATATATATAAAATCTTACTTTGTATAGATTCCTTAATGTCAAAACTAAAAATTAATTTCATAAACTTAATAATAAAAATATTATAATTAATATTATTAATATTATTACTGACATTATTATAATTAATATCATTAATATTATTAATAATTAATAATATTAATTATAATATTAACGATATTATTAATAATAAGATTAAAAATAATAATATTAATGAAATTAATATTTTTCTGAAAGATTTTATATATTATAATATCGTTTTTTATTTAAATTTTAGGTTTATTTAATTTATGTTGACATTATTTTTTGTGATTATAAGCTATAGTTTCCACAAATTATATTATATTCTTTTCATGTTGAATTAATTTAAACAAACCTATTATGAATTAATTTTGACAAAGTTATTACGACTTTATCAGACTTAAAACCTTCAATAATTAACTTTATAAACATTCTGTTATTTTTTCTAATTAGAATGATACTCAAAAATTAAAACTTTTAATAAAAAGGTTTTCTATTAATTAACTCAATTAAATCCGACCTTAAACTCTATTAAGTTTAACATAAAAACTTGAGTGAATTCAATCAAACTCAATTAATAAGTTTGTCCAAATTTTATATAACCTAAACAGTCCTAATTACTATTAGAATATATATATATATATATATATATATATATATATATATATTAGTTGTGATAAAAGGGAAATGTAGAATATGTGGTTTGATAACCAATGACAAATTTTATAAAAAATATAACTGATGCTAAATTAATAAATTATGTAGATAATTCGTCTTAACTAATTTCTAAATTATTTCTATAATTGAATAAAATATCGATTTACACATTATGCCCAAAAATAACACTAATACTTGGCTTTAAATTCAGTGTATAATGCATATATATGATGGGAAAGTTCCCCTATCACAAATAAAAAGTGACAAAAGTGAAAGGCACAACATTGAATTCAGTAATACTATTGTTCAGGATCAACCACATCTATTAAATAAGATTATTCCATGAATGTTAAAAATAAATAAGAGAACACGAGAGAATTACTACACTAAGTATTTTACAATTAAAAGAAGAAGCAAGATTTTTTTCTTGCACCAGCTAGGAACTTCGTTAAACGTATAAGCATTATATATCAAACCTAAACAGCAGATAATCTGCAGAGGCACCTAACACAGCATCACCAAGTGCCAAGAAGTTTAGATACCAAAATTGCATGCCTGAACAAAGTCTAATTCATAGTCAACATACTTTGTCCAAAGAGGCTTGAATTGAGCCATTGCAATGTCAAGCCATGGTTTCATGTTGCCATTGAAGTGCACCACTGCTGCATTGTTAATCTCATCCATGCTGATGCTTGGATTGTAGCCAAGTCCCAGAACATGCCATGACTTATCCAGTGGTTTAGTTGTTGAGTAATATGTGATCAGACCTGGTGGCAATGTCCCTAATTTCCATAGTGTTCGGTTTTCATTCTGCAGCAGCATGAGCCCCCACGTTAAAACATGATTAGTTAACAATGATTGGAAATGAAATGGATTGTATGAGAATGATTCCATAGCATGTATAGTCATTGTTTCCATTTTAGTATCTGAATATGCAGCCTCTAGCACCAATGCTAGTGATGCAATGACTAACATGACATGGAATTTAACAGCATTAACAGGTATCAAACAATGCCAAATGGGGTTAATAACAATCTTGAACCTAAGGCTGTATGTTATAATAATACATGTTTGAGAATGCAAAACAGTGAGGAACTGTAAAGTTGAGGTAAAATGATAAGAGAATTACCAGATTCTGCCAGTAATGATATTCTTCCGTGCATTTTTCCCTCCTCCAAGCATCCAAATCAAAGAAATTCATTCCATAAGCCCATGCACAAGCCTTTGGACTAAATTTTGCTTTGATCAAGGGATGTGAGAAGTTCATGTACTGTGCATATCTATGGAATGACCCAAAACATGTTTCTACAGCTCCATTAACCTTGCCATCCATATCAATCTTCCATAACCCGGTAAGATCCTTCTGAACCACGATGTCATCGTCCAGAAACAAAATTTTATGCAGCTTTGGGTACATTTCTGGCAAGTAGAACCTCAAATGGTTCAATATGGACAAATATTTGGGATTCCTAAACTTCATATTGTTAGTGTCCTTTGTAGCATTCTCAAGCTTGTTCTCGAAGTAAAATCTCTGGAGGTTAGCAGACTCCAATTGTTTAAGGACCGGCACATAAGAAGAGTTCAGGAACTTGTAATCCTCCACTGCCTTGACCTCAATGTGTGCACCATTATAATCCTTCAACTTAAACATCACTTGCATTGCTCCAAGGTTCATCTTATCAGTCACAACATGAAACACATGCTTCCATGGCTCCTTTGCATTCTTTGTTGCTGAATTGACCACAACAGATGCTGCAACAACATTGTCAGAGAACAAGGCATAGTGGTACAAGTTAGGATCTTCAACTTCTGGAGGGGTAGGCTTCCCCTCAGTTGTGTACTTCTCAGGATGGGCAATCCTCTCTTCCATCAACCTCATGGAGAGACAATGCAAACTCTTTGGAATCGACTTGGCAGCAATGAGGCTCGAGAAAGCACCCTGCTTCTTTGCCTTAGTTAACTGCTCATTCACAGAGAAAATCGTATCCTTCAACTTCTGAATCTTGAGCTGGTTATCAAAGGATTCCTTGGCCTCCCCGATCACCTGGCGTGTGGTCTTAATTCGCTCCTTCACTTCCTTCTCCAATTGTCGAAGCACTGATTCATCAACAGAGGATGCATCACTGCTGAAAAGAGTCCTGTATTGAGGTTTCTTCATTAGATCTGAGAAGTTCACTGATAGCTCTGCAAAAATCCTAACAAGTTTTGAGCTCTCGAGCTTGAGCTTGCGTGCATAGGAAGCATATACAAGAGCCAAAGAACGATGATCATCAGCTTGCTTACGAATCTGGTCCAATCGAGGCTTCAGAGGATCTGTTTTCAGAGCTAGAATGGATCTCCTTACTGACTCAAATCCATGTGCAATTCCACCCTCAGAACCCTAGTTCACCACCACAACAACAGATCAGTAACCTTACTTCATCAAATCTTTTTCCTTTCTCAGAAACAAAAACAATTTAACAAAACCACGAAACTTTTCCCCTTACCAGTACTACAAGAACAACCCAAATCAAATCAAATCAAAACGAAACAAACCCTGTTTGATTCTCAATAAAATTAGCTCACATCAAGCCTAGTTCAAAAACACAACAACAATTTTGTTATCAACTTAAAGAAAATAACAAACATTTTCCCTTTCAAGCAGTGACATTAACATTAAAATTTCCCCAGACCACAAAAACAAATCAAACCCTTAATGTTCCCCAAGAGAATTAGAACACTTCAAGCCCCGTTCAAAAGCACAACAACAGATTAACATCCTAGCTTAATCAAGTCTCTGTACTTACCCATAGTAGAAAACACAAACTTTTTTCACTTCCAGTAAATTGCCATGAAAATTAGTAGAATCAAACCTTCACTGGATCCGGAAAGAATCAGATCCGACCCATTACAACCCGTCCAATAAGATCCAAAACTAACCCCACCCCACCAATTTTTTCTCCGAATTAAACATACCCAAAAAGCAAAACACCCAGAAATCAAGAAATTGCAAAAAAGAAAAGAAGATTGTTCCCCGGTAAAGAACACAGTAGAGAAAACAAAACATGAAACAGGTTGAAAATTAACTAAGCCCAGAAGAAGTATGAACTCACCGTGAAGTGGTGTTGATGGGAAGAATACGAATGGGTAGTGAAGAGAAAAGAGAGCACGAAGAAAGTGCAGAGAGCTAAGGTTATAGCAGAAGTGAAAAGTGTGAAGGTTGGGATCCTTGAACGCGGAAATCGAGGATTCACCATTTTGGTATCAGAAAACTCCGAAATGAGAGAGAGAGGAGGCAGCACTCAACTCCAGTGGACTCTCAAAAACATGCACTCAGATTTTCTCTTTCACTCTCTCTTCTTCTCAAAGAGAGACACAAACAAAGACTCAGATTTGACATTTTATAATTGAGTTTAACTTTAAATATTATTATAATAAAATACAAAAAAGAAGAAGAGTAAAACTTGTAGTATTTTTTCTGGAACAGTTTAAGCATTTTTTACTTTGGTAGATTTAGTGGATAAAAGAAACATTATTGAATAATAAAAATGACTTAACAGGTTTAACTATTAACTGATTAGTTATATACTTAAATAATTATTTATAAGAAAATTATAATCATCTCCTTCAGTTTAGGTTACGCTAAACAGTTTTCTTATTTTTTTAATTTTAAATTTATTTTATTTATGTTTTTAACAAAATATCATTAGTATTTTTTCTAGTTCTTAAATATATGGTCATGTTCTCTTACTATTACTATTATGATAAATTAAATTTTGTTCATAGATATTTTGAGAATAATATAGTGATTTTTTTCAGAAACTTTCCAAAAACATAGTTTATCTCCTATGTTTTTTTTTTTTTTTAAATTAACCACCTTTCTTAATTTAATACTAATTGTAATTTATATAAAATATTAAAGTTCTAAATATAAAATTTAAATATTTTTTTCTGAAAATATAGTTGAAATATTTTTATTTTTATCAATAATAAAAAAATGGGTGTGATTTTGTTAAAAAACATACACAAAAAGTATAAATATTATTTATTAATATATATATATATATAAGAAATAAATATTCATTTAAAAGTTATAGAAATTATGAGTGGTATTTTATAATTATAGAATATTATTTAATTTAATATTAAGTAGAAAAATTTATTTTTTGAAAAATAATTATATATAATAATCTGAATTAAATAACAGTGTAAAAAGAATACTGTTAATACGTATATTACTTCTGAATAAATAATTTCATACTCTGTGTTGTGCCGACACTCAGTGGACTCCAACCTGTGATCTCCGGTAGTGTCGGTTCTACTTTTCCACCGTCACCTCTTTGCTTTCAATGCCGCGTTATTTTTGTCTCCGGTTGCCTGTCACCTACCAACTGTTATTTCCTTTTTCTAATTTTTTTATAGCGGAAGCATTTCTTTTAGCTGATTAGTCAGCAGCATATTTTACCAAGCAAAATATAAAGTTGCAATTTTTTTATTAAAAATCATTTCATTAAGTAAAATTAAATTACTGTTTGACTTATAAATTCAATTTTAATTTCTTAATTATCTGATATTGTTTACCATTTTAACTTTTAAACTACTATTTCATTACGAAATTATATTTGGAGTGGAACTCAACTAAATCACTTCAATAAAGTTTTACATTTGAACACAGTATAATAAAATAAAATATATATATATATATATATATATATATATATATATATATATATATTAAGAGCACAAATTTCAATTAACATAATTAATCAGATTGTTCACAAATAAAATCGATAAAGTAATAAACTTACTTACCTCAGTAATAAATTAGTAATCAATAATAAATATATTTTTTTAGTGAACCAAAATTTATCTTCTAATAGCTAAAAGTAAAATTTTACAGATATTTTAAATTAAATTAATACTAAAATTATATTCTTATTTAATTTAAATTAATTATGAAATAAATTTATTTAAATGTCGTCTTTCAATTAAAGATTTTTACAAACACACGAAACAAGAAAAAGAACACAAAAAAATGCAGAAAAAGAAAGAAAGAAAGGAGGTAAATAGGATTAAACCATTTGCATAAAACGAAACCCTAGAAAAATTTATAAACATTAAGAAAAAAGGTCAAATAAATAGTGAGAATGAAATCAACAGAAATTAATATGAAACAAACAGAAAGAAAACAATAAATAAAAAAGGTAAAGAGTTGTTCTTTACTCACCATAAATTATTAAATAAAAATAATTTAATCTAAAAAATAAATTTAAAAATGTAAATTAAATTAAGATTAAAATTACTATAAAAATTAATATATAAAAATTATATTTTAAAATAATGATAATAAATAAATAAAATTTATGAATTTTAAATTTTAATCTAAGGACTGAAATTGATAGCTGTCCCAATTAAGAAATCAATAAAATTTGTTCACATTCTATTATGGTTGAGATACGAAGGGAAGAAAACAAAAGTTCCAAATACTACTAAGCAAGTGTGACATCTTGTGACTCATGATAAAAACAATAAATAACAACGTTCTATACCTACAAATTTTAATTTTAACATGCAAATATATAACTATTTTTAAAATATGAAAATTATTATTTTTTAATTTAAAAAATAATAAATAAAGGAGCGTTATACACACAAATTTTAATTTTAACAGAAAAAAAATAATTTTAAGAAAACATAATTTGTTTTAAGATATCAAAGCTGACAATTTTGTAGAAAAATGATCTCGTTCCTGAGTTCCAGGGATACAAGTAGCTTGATTGGTCATAAAATGTGATAATGTTTTTGTAAACGTTTTTAGAATGAATTTTGGCACACTATCAATCCCATTTGTCTTTTCTTTGGTATGAAACTTTTGACTTTTTGGATTGGCATATTGTCACCAATTGGCATGCAAATGGTTTATACCTAAATTATATCTGAAATTCCTGGTTGGTACAATTGGGTGTAGCACCATTAACAAAAAGACCAAAAACTAATGTTGCATAAAGTTATCAACATTCAACACTTACTGAAATTGAATGAGAAGTCAAATTGGTAACAAGTCAGATATTTTCTTATGATACTGGAATGTTAGCAAACTTTCCAGTGTTAGTGCTTTCTGATCAATTTTCTTAGATATTGTTAAAATAATGCGAGAAAAAAGTCTTGTAAATATAGGTTAGAGGTGTGAACCATGTACATTGCGGGTAAGAGAAAAACACAAGATAAATAAATTATAGAGAAGGTTGGAACAACAACAAATCTTCAGAACAAGTAGCATTAAGTCACTTTAAGATTATGCAGAATTTAGCAGTACCTCAGAAATTTTCTATTATTGGGTTCAAATGTCAAATGAGGGCAATTGCCTCCTCCATCCCTCACCCATTCCTCAACTTACACTCCACACAATTAATGAAATGAACAAATCGTCTCGTCCGTTTTGAAAAGTTTTTTTCCCAAAATAGATTTCTTATGTTTCAGAAAACTCTTTTCAGAGCATATTTTATATGTTTTAAAAGGTTTGATCTGAAAATTCATTTTAAAAAATATATTCCAAAAGGTATTATATACATTTTAAAAAGTTTATTTTAAAAATTTTGTTTTAGAATGTATTTTAGGTATTTTAGAAATTTTATTCTAAAAATTTGTTTCAAAATATATTTTATGAATTTCAGAAAGTGTATTTATAAAATAAAAAAATTTCAAAAACAAATAATTAGAAGTCATTCCAAAAAATGTAAAATAATCATTCTGTAAATTGTGGGCTGCAAGGGAGTGTGCAGGAAGTAATTACCTTTATATTATTAAATAGTTGGTCTTCCGAACATCAGAGACTTACACTATGGGCCTAAGGTAGGCCCCTAAACACTTTGCACATTTGTCTTTCGGCAAGTGCTTCCTTCATCCCAAATTTGCTTTCTGCACCCATCAAATATGTGAAAGGACTGGTGTACCCTCACTCCAACAATTGCCAATGTAAGACGTGAGATGCCCCCGCTCCATCAATAGCAAATGCATTGATGGAAGAAGGTTTTGCGATCAAGAATCTAATGCAAGTCTTGGTAGAAGCAGCGGAGGTCGAAAATAGAAGATCTTATAATCTCTTTCTTCACACGGACACAGAATGCTAAAAATGTCTTCCGAAATTTATTTTTACATTTCCGGAATTCAATTTCCCTAACATAAATTCAAAGCACCTACTTTCGGAAAGCTTTTTCGGTAATTCAATAAATTAGTACGAAATTCGTTTTTCACAACTCATTTGTCATACGTCCATAAGTTTTGTGGAATTCGTAACATTTTTCGATATTTGATTTTCGGAAAACGCTTCTCCTCTACACCTACCAATACCAAAATAAAAACCCTAAACTAGAACTCACTCACTATCATTTACCTCCAATCACCAACAACAGTCCTTGCTGGAAAAATCTGCACCGCACCACCAAACCACCTACGAAGTCGGAACAGTTTATCCACACCACCAACCTTCTTTCTTTCAATAAACTGTCAAGGGTAACACTGTCATTTCAAAAACTATGGGCTGCGGAAGAGAAATGTTGGGTGCAGGAAGCAATTGTCTTCTCTTTTATAACAACAATGAGACTGTATTGTTGGATCTTGGTGTTGCCTTCTCTTGACGGCTTCTTTCTCCACCTCCATACTCTCAGCCTGTACCTCCGTAATCTTTTAAATGACGGAAATGTGTTTAGTGAAATGACAAAAATAGGTACGAAGGAAATTCAAAATAGAAGGCAGAGGAGTGTTTTGGTAAACTTGGAAGTTTACACAGTAGAGAAATACGTTCACTGTTGTGGACAGGTGCAGGAACAATGAAAATGGTTGTAGACATTTGTAGGAAAACTGAAAATCAGTGATGGAGTAAAGAGGTGCAAGACCACACGGAGGTGCGTAAGGGGTGCTGGTTTCCTAAATCTAAGGTAGAAGATGAAGGGTAGGGCTGGAATGTAAAATTATATCTTAAGTGCATTTTTTATATTTCGCTTCTTCTGTGGAGGTGCCGGCCGAGACGATGGAGGTGCAGGAAGAAGGCGTCCCTTCTCTTTTATAACAACAATGAGACTGTATTGTTGGACCTTGATGGTGGGTGAAACGCGCAATATATTTAAAAAAAAAATTTAGTGGCCAAAAAAGCATTATTCACTGGAACCTTTAAGTGTAAAATTAATATGATAACCATTATTACACCACAGCAATAGATTGTATAATATGCAACACAATTTTTTTTTTAAATACATTGCGAGTTGTACAACCCGTAATACAAAATTTTTTCTAAATGTATTGCGGTTTGTACAACCCGCAATGTATTTAAAAAAAATTTTGTCTTGCGGGTTGTACAACCAGCAATGTATTTAAAAAAAATGTATTTAAAAAAAGTTTTATATTGCGAGTTGTACAACCCGCAATGTAAAAGGTGCAGAAAATACAATTGTGGATTGTACAATCCGTAATGTATTTATTTTTTAATTGTATTGCGGTTTGTGTAAAGTGAAAAAAAAAATCCCAGTTATCATCAATGAAGACTATTTTTATTTTTTTTCAAGATTAAAATGGAAATATGTTAAAATTATGGAAGTGCAAGAAGTCAATATGGAGGTGCAGGAAGAATCACTCCTCAGTTTGTTTCTTTCTGGCCTTTGAGAAAGAGGATTCTTAGAGTTGAAGGTGTGATATAATTTAGTAAAGAAAAAAAATATATATATACTGGTTTTATTAATGTTTTGGATTGCTATATCTAAGTATTTTGGACTATAGAATAAAAATACTAATGCTAGAATCTATGTTGTTACATATTGCAATTTCTAAAAGACAAATGTAATGTTTTAAAATGTAGAATATGTAATTATAAAGGAGTTATGGATTGTATTGTTCAAAAGAAAAGAAAAGAAAACTCTATTAAAGTGATTTTGTGTGGTACTTTGAGAGGAAAAACTATAAGGTGCAAAAAGTAAAACCTTGTTCTATTTTTCTCTCCTCTTATAGTAAAATTATGTCCTAGTTAATCTAAGGGGTCACTATTCTCCTTGTAATAATCATGATTTGGTTGTGGTTAATGCTTATAAAAAAAAAAAAGTGGATTAAATGTTATAATGAGTGAAATTATGTGTTAAGAACCTGATAGTAATTTTTCTCACATAAAAAAATGAGATAGGATAGATTTGTTTCGAATAATTAGGTATATTCTTTTATTACTGTTTATTTTATGTTAACAAAGAGTAAACATATTTCTTATTATTTAGTGACTAAATATTTTCTTTATTCAATAGTTGATTTTTCTTATAATTATCACTTTATGTAACCCACTAACTGCTGTATTCAAAATACGATAAAAAAAAATTACTTAATACGTTTGGCAACATGTATACGACTATAAGAAGATTAAAATGCACGTAAAAAAACGATAAAAAAAAGTGATTATTAAAGTTTGAAATAACTTAATTTATAGTTAAGAAATAATCAATCAAATCATTGGACTAATTAGGATTAGAAAATAAAAGTTTAAAAATCAAACCAATACTGATATTCTATAATATATATATATATATATAGGTCTTTCTAACTAGTAAAAGCAACCCTTAACTTTTTTTTAAGAAAAATATTATGTTTTTAAAGAAAATAATAATCATGCATTTTACTATTAAAATCAATATTTTTAATAATTCGAAGTATGGCACAATTAATGGGTCTTATGTAGTGAGAGATTCTATTTTTAGTAGCGTAAAAAAATTATTAAGGGAATGGATATCCATTTTGTAGCTTTTAAGTTTCAAAGGAATTCATCTTCGGAGTCAACTCTTCCAAAACCATATTCCAATTAAGATAAAGATTAATCTTTGAATCCAATTAAACATATTCCAATAAATGTTGTAAAAGTATTCTTCTTAGATAGGTTATGGTCAACACGAGACCATAACCTTTATTTCTTCTAAAGAAGGAATTAGTTTGATAACAGACTTTATTTAAAAGATTCAACTAATTTTATTTTATTAAAAGATAATATTTTGATTGAAAAAAATAAAAATACATTTAACTCTTATATCAATTAATCCACTTAATTTTGAAGAAAAAAATATCAAGCCAGTATTCATTATAAGCAATCATTTTTTTTCTTCAAAATTCAATTCTCAAACATACTTAAAAAAATTTGATTCCTTTCCACAGTAACCAAGTTGTGTTTAATAATGACAAGATGATTAAGATCCTTAAAAAAATGAAAGAAATAAATAATATGTAAAAACCTAAATATGAAGAAACATAAAATGTCTTTTATGTTTGTGGGAGAAGATAATATTAAAAAAAAATCTCTTGAAATATTAGTTAAAGCTTAAATGACTACAATTTCTCTCATGTAATTATTTTCAATTCTAGCTTTGTTATCTATCATATACAATATGTACTTTAATTACTATTTGATGTATAAGGATTTGTTATCAAAGAAGATAAGTATTACAAACTATCAGGAGAGTTCAAGTAAAAAAAAAAAAGAGAATATAATACTTTATGTCATGTATTTAATGTTTCTCAACATAAGAGGTCAACAGAGGATAACAAAAGAAGAAAGAAGACAATGAAGAGAATTCAAAGTTACCCAACTACCAAAAAAAAGGAATGTAATGAATACTTTTCATAAGTCTATAAGAAGACATGCTTCAAAGAGAAGAACAATAAGAGAGTCATAATTTTGCAAGTGCTGAAACTCTACCAAAATACTTTGTGCTCTAAAACCCTTATAAAGAACATTGTTTGTGTTTATTTTCAATGAACTAGTGAGAGAGTATAACCTTGTACACATTGAAAAACGTTTCCATCTCTAGTGAGTTAAACTCATGATCTATTAATAACCCAAATCTTGTGTTTGTAAAGGTCAAAGAGTTACTTTTTGAAAAAAATACTCAATTAAGATAGAAGTAACTTGTAAAAAGGATACTTAGTTATTCTTTTCTAAGTCAAGCCTAACTCGACTAGGTATTCTTTACTGAGCTACTCTTGATCTAATTAACAAATATTTTATAGCTCTTACTCAATCATGGCTTGGTAAAGAATACTCAAAGGGAATAGCTAGGGAGTGTTTGCATCTCTCAATGAATACATGGTTTAGACTTTCTCTCTTAAGTTCAAATTATGCGTTTGATCTCCAGGGAGGGATTATGTCTTTCAACAAATATAAGGATAAACACTCTTTCCTAAGTAGATATATGAACACTTGTAGTGTTCTTCATAAAATTTTTTTAGACCTAAGGATATGGTAGAATCTCTACTTTAAGCATAAGGACCTCTCACATTCTTCTTGAAAGCTTTGAGGAGTTTTCTGTGTTTGAGGAACATTTTAACTCAGGGTGACCTCTTGATCTTCTTCTTGATGAAGAACTTTATTTAGGCATTGGAAGAAGAAGCCCATGAAAGATTGTTTCTATCTGTTAAGTAACATCAATTTTTTTCAAATCTTTTTTACATTTGATAAGCTTAATATATTTTGTATCAAGAAGTTATTGAAAGAAACCAACTCATACTCCAAGAGATCATTTGATATTATCTTTGACTTGTACCTTTAACAAATCTCTTTTACAGATGAACATTTTTTGCATCCAAATAATAAACACATTTACGATCTTAATTATGCGTATCATGTTTTTATAAGCATATAATCCAATCATATAAAGACTTTATCAAATATAAAAGAAATCATATATATTATATAGTCAAATAAAAATAACACTTACATCTTACCTATATCTATTGATAGAATAAAAAACTAAAAGAATTAATCATTAATGTTAACGGTTGTAACAAAGATAAGTGAAAGATTAATCTTTAAATCCAACTAAAAATATTCCAATTAATGTTATAAAAACATTCTTGTTCAATAGGTTATGGTAAGCAATTTTAAGGACTAAAAAGCTAATTTTACTTTACTGAAAAAATAATATTTTGATTAAAAAACTAAAGATATCTTTTAAGTTTTATATTATCAATCCACATATTTTGAAAAAAAAAAAGATCAAACTAGTATTATTACAAACAAAAATTCCATCCTTTTTTTTTTCTTCAAAATTCAATTGTCAAATATACTCTAAAAATCTGATTCCTTTTCATTCTAACCATTAACAATGACATCATGATTGAGATCCTTGACAAAATGAAAGAGTGAGAATATAACAACTACTTCATGCTACTTTTCTCTTACCCTACCTCATAATTCAAATCATTAAGTGTTCTTGATAGAAGGAAATGACATCTTAACCGTTTTCACCGATTGGGTGCATGAATTAATGTACTACGAAAACAAGTTTGATAAAGATTTTTCAAATCAACATAGTGTTGGATGCAACCACTATCTACCACCCTCACATAACCACAGCATAGCATGTGGGGGATACCATACATGCAGGGTCCTCACTCCTCAAACCATTATTGGCAAAAGCATGCATGTTATAATAATATGTTTCTTTCAACAGTGCAAATGCTAAATCATTTGTATCTCTTGATGATGAAGCAGAATAAGATTGTTGCTTCAAACAGAGTTTTCAGACCAAATTTTGTCACTGACTTGGATGAAGCTTGTGTGTCATCTCCAGTTTAGATAGCGAAAAGTTCATATTACTTGTGTTGCAAAGTTGTATTTGTTCAATCATTTTTTTTTTTTTTGCCATAATCACTTAAAAGGTGATTGATACTAGGGATTTTTTCTTTTCATATCCTAAAGTCATAATTTTTAGAAAATCTTGAAATTTATAATTTTAACAAATGTTTAAATATTGTTTAGTTAAGTACAGACTAATTGCTTTTATTTGGTTGATGAAAAACACTGCCGGAAATGTTTATACAGCTTTTTCGAAATTGAAATGTTTTGTTTTTACTATTTTTTTTTAATTCATTGACCATGAAATGACTTAGTAAGAATACCATGGTATTTTTTAATAAAATTTTTATTTAAATTTTGGAAAGTTAGATTTTGATTTCTTCTACAAGAATGTTTTATAAGAAATTTGACCAAAGATCATTATTAAGAAACATTATTGACTAGAAATATTTTTTTAAAGTAAACCAAATTTGAGAAAAATGTTTTCCAACTAAAATTTTTCGAAAACTAATTTCCTTCATCAAACATCCCATATAGAAAAAAAAACATAAAATAAGTTTTTTTCATAATTTAAGTTGATTTACATATAAATTAAAAATCGAAATTTGAAAAACTAATATAAAATATTTACAAGCTAATTTATCTAAGTTAATTTTATTTTATATAGATTTTTTTTATTTTCTTTGTTTTAAAGTGTTTGGAGATAAATTTGGACTGAAGTTGCTTAGGAGAAAAAAGTTAAAACATTTTTCTCATTCTAATAATTATTTTTTAAATTGATACTTTTTAAAAATAAAACAATAACAAGAACATATTCTGTCAAGTGAATTTTCCCATATGAATCAGAGTGTACCAGACTCCCTCAGAGATCAAATCTTAAAAGATATTGTTCACCATGATATCACCCAGTTACCAGCTTTCTCCAAAGTTTTCTTGGTCTTTTTTTTAAAAAAAACTATAATATAAAAATGAAATTCACCCCCTTCTTCCCCTTCAAACTCCAGACATGAAACTGTTACCCAATTATCAACACAATTGTCAACAAGTTGACCTTTTCTGGACTAAGTTATGTAGACATGTTTATGTTATAATCATAACAGCACAAATTGTCATTTTAAGGATCAAATTGTGATGAAGTCCTTCCTTAATTAATTAAAGTCAAGAAGAAGATGAAAAGGAAAAGGCATTATATTGACATACACAATATTTACTTCTGATCTTCAAAGAAATGCACAATTTCTGTCTTATCAAAGTCACAAAAAATAAAAGCAAAAACTAACTTCAATGGTTACTTTTTCTACCATTCTTGCCAACATGGTGCAACCATCCAATGCCTTTGAGGGCCTTGGAGAATTTGAGAAGGTTAGGTCTCCCCATTCCTAAATTCATCTTCCCTGTTGAGAATTTCAGAGCCTGTAAGCAGCACAACTTACCCTCCATCTCCTCCTCTTCCTCTTCCTCATCCTCACTTTTCTCAACCTCACCCTTCTTCCCTTTCTTGGTGTTGCTCTTCTTCAGAACCTTGTTGGACTCTGTCTCATAAGTCTCCCAAAGCATGTCCATTCCTTCACTCCCATCTGCATTGTGCCTTTCCTCAAACAGCTTGCAAGCCAAGGTCCTTCTCCACTCTTTCTCCACTCTCATTGAACCAAAACTCCCATGATTGGACCCAAGTGCTTCACTACTCCCTATGCCTTTTCCACTGTACACCCAGTTGCTTTCTGGACTCCCTATATTTGCTTCTAGTCTTTGTGATAAAGACTTCACCCTCCCTGATGCAGCAAAAGCAAATTCCCCATCACTCATAGGACTCACTTTGTTGCTGTATATGTCTCTATTGCTCATCACTTTGGATCCACTTCTCAAGAGCAATTTCTCTTTACTTTCTTCAACTTTATTGAACTCAGCAATCAGTGGCTTCACTTCCTTGTGCTCCTTTTCACAAGACAATTCTTCTAACCCTTCCTTTTCTTGGAACAAGCTTTCTAGGCTCTTGACTTCCACAATTGGCATAGTGGCTTCCACTTTATCAACTTTCTCAACTGGGTTTTCATCCAAGATTGTTTTGTTCTCCACATGTACCTTCCTTTGGGGACAATCTTGTTCAAAACTCTGTCGGGCACTGAATATAGGCAAATCTTCCAATGGAATCTCGAACTTCGGTTGTGAAAAAAGGTTTTCGTCCAATTTGGCACTAGGCTTTGGATCTCCCATTGGACAAGAATCTTCTCTTCCTTCAACTGAGCACTCAACATCAACTGCTTCAAACCCTTCTGAACATTCTTCCACTGACTTGGGTTCAAACACTTCAAAGATTGAAGCTTGGAACATGACAAGATATGCTTCAACCTCCCCAAGCAACCCCATTTCCTCATCCATCTCATCAGCTTTGGAGTGCAGCCATGATAGAAAACATTGCAGGGCAGAAAGAAGAATGCCCCACTTGGACTCAGGAGTCTCCGAACCACACTTGTCCTGAACAAGGTTGTTGGGAGTAAAAGTGAGAAGGGCCACAAGGAGAAGGGCTGTGGTGATGAACAGAGGGGAGAGGAAAGAGAGGAGCCTGAGGAGGTAAGGGGAGAAGAAGATGAAGTAGGAGAAGTACAAAGGGTGAGAAAAAATGGTGAAACAGAAGTTGAAGAAGATGGAGAAGAGGTTACTAGATAACTCATTCTTCTTGGTGGAAGTGTCTAACTCAGTCATGTTTTGTTCTTTTTTCTGTGTTGTGACCAAAGAAGAAGAGAGAAAGAGAGGAAATGGTTTGGTTTAGTAGAAAACTAGGAATGGTGTTGTTTTGTGTGTGGATTGTGTGATGATTTTGCTTTTGGAAGCGAGCACGGCGTGAATATAGGGGAAGAGATTGGAGAGAGATAGATTGAGAGGGAGTAAGCAAAGAAAGAGTAAGAAACACTTCGATTTATGAAGAAAAAGCATCTTTAGAAACTTTTCTCCCTTCTCTTTTTTTTGTCTATAACAACCAACAACCGCTTACCCACCTCAATTTTCTCTCTCACGAAATAACACAAACACCTTGTGTCACTTTTTTTCATATTGCATACATCAATATTATATTTCTATCTAAATTTTTTAATTATTTTTAAAAACTTGTTAAAATTCTTTGTTTGGAGAATTCGAGGGGAAAACCTTCGAGAGATATTACAAGAATAAGAACTGAGACATTAGGTTTTTGGATCTTTTTTATATGTTGCTCAATTTTTTTATTCCTACGCGGGAGCATTCTCAAATCCGAGTACATTACTTATAACCACTCGTTTGTACCGCCTTTCACACACTTATACGGGATACGTTTATCTGAAATTTCCATCAGGAAGACTTTCGATACAGGGTCAAACTGTACTCGTCCAAGTCGTCACAAACCATAGGGTCAAACTGTACTCGTCCAAGCCGCAAACCATCGGCTCTAATACTACTTGTTGGGAAAATTCGAGGGAGAAACACCGGGGAGATCTTACACAAGAATGAGACAAGAGTCAATCCATATATGTTGCTCAATTTTCTCATTTCTACCCAATGTGTTGTGTGAGTCTAAGTTTCACATTAGGTAGAAATGAGAAAGTTAAACAACATATAAGGAAGAAGACCCATAAACCTAATGCCTTAAGGTTTTGGGTTAAAGGTGGTGTCATTCCCTTATGTGGTATGGCTTGGTTCTCATCCTTGTTTGCTTCCCCGGTATTTCTTCCCTCGGATGCTCCCAACAAGTAGTATCAGAGGCGATGGTTTTCGGCTTGAGACGAGTATAGTTTGATCCTGTATCGGAACTTTTTCTGAAGTTTTCCTGATGAAGATTTCAGACAAGCGTGTCCCGTATAATTGTGTCAACGGTGGTACAAGTGAGGGGTCATGAGTAATGTACTCGGGTTTGAGAAAGCTTACGGAAGAGGGGGAGTGTATCAATGTGGAGGAGGGACTCTCACTTGAAGGAGAGATTATTAGGTATTAAAGTGTGAGTTAAGTGTGAGTCTAAGTCCCACATATTGTAAGCAATATATAAGAAAGAAGACTCATAAACTCAATTCCTTAAGGTTTTAGGTTGAAAGTGATGTCATTCCCTTATATGAGTTAGCTCTTGTCTCATTCTTGGGATTTCTGTCATCGAATTTTACCAACATCCTTTATACAACACAATAACATCTTTAATTATTTAAAAAACTACAACATATAGATATCTAATGGGAGTGTACTATGCAATACTTAATTTCATATAGTTGGTGCAATAAATAATAATAATAAATGAAGCTGTATATAGATACACATATATAGTTTGATGTACGAACTCCACAAAATGAATTGGGTGAGATTTTATTCAAGGATCGAGTTTCTTGTCACAAACAAAAGGAATCTTATTTACTATAAAGAAACATAACTATTGATTTCTATACATAAAATAAGGTTTATTTACTTTTTTATTATTATTTATTCTATTAATTTGGTTCTCTTTATTAATACAAAGTTTAATTAAATGTTTCAATTTTAAAAAAATATATTTTAAGATTCAATCAAGTCTCACCACTTTTAAAATACAATAATACTATTTTGTTTCTTGAGATTGATGTAGTTAATTTTATAAATTATATTAGGAAGTTGGTTATAAATTATATATAAATTAAAATCATTAATATTTATTTTTTTCAACAATTTTATTGTTAATTGAATGAAAATAGTCATACTATTACGGTTTTAAAATTAAAGATCTTTCATTAATAGTAGAACCAAATAAAATAAGTAATGATAGACCAAAAAATATTTTTGCGTGTTCTATGTTTATTTTATTTAGTATTCGTAATAGCATGTAACGAAAATGATATTGAGAGTTTTTTTTTTAAAAGGAAATAATAATTTTATAAAAAAAAAGTTAATTCAATCATGGACTTTGGACATATTTGGGTAAAAATGAACCCTTTTAAAAGAGTTTATTCATAAATTTATAGACTTAATATAATATATAGAAAATAGGGTAAAAGTATCATAAACTCAAATATATTCTTCCAAAGCATCTTTATTTTATTAAATATAAATTAACAATGCATTATTAGGTGAACATTTGGTTTTTTGAGCAGAGTATTATGGAACATAATGTTGTCTTGTTTTATTCTTAATTTTATTCTCTAAAAATATATTTTGTTATTTTTTTTATTTTTAAATACATAAAGTATGGAAAAAAAGTATTTAACATGTAAAAGTTTACTTATTTTACAAATAAAAACTCTAAATTTTAAGCTTATCTAGTTGATCCTTTAATTTTCTGTCAATGGAGATAGTTAACTTTAATTTTATTTTAAATAATCCTTAAGTTTTACCATTCGCAAATACCTACACATTCAACTCTAATTGCATTTAATTATTCTTAAAATATCCTTTCTACAAACATTTTTTTAAACCAGGTCGGAGTTAAATTATTTATTTTACATATCAATCATTTATAATTTTTTTCTTAGACTTCATTTCTTCGCATATTAAAATATAATAAAAATATAAATTTAGTAAAAAAAGAAGATAATAAGAAAAACGAAAAAATATCTATTTGTTATTTTAGATTTTATTATTTTTAATGTTTTCAAAACTGATTTATCAAACAAAAATAATAAATTACTTGGATTTAAAATAAATAAATAAATGATAAGTATTTTTTTCTATAAGTTTAATTTTAATTTAATATAAAATATATTTTGAAATGGGTCAAAAGAGATAATTGAGAAGAAATTACACTCGTAACCCCCGTAAAACACACACAACCATACATTTTTTTTACTCTCTCGTATTTTTTTATCTCTATTTTTTTCAAAAATTTTCTCTATAATTTTAGAATTTGATCACTTCACAGTAAATGAAAAATAAAAAACATTTTTATTTGATGAGATTTTTAAATAGGGAAGTTTTTATTTACTCTAAAAAAATCTTTTATTATCTTTTTTTTTTTCAAGTTTTGGTTATCAATCTTTAAAGGATCATTTGAGAAAAGTGATTGTCTTAACTTATTTTATTATATGTTGAAATTTAGTTATGTTTGGATAATTTACTTTATATCCTTAAATTTTGGATTTATATCACTTTTTGGAATTCTATTGAATATTTTTATAGTACCATAGGTTAGAAGAAGGGAACGTGATCCCAAATTTCAATTTTTTTAGGAATTTTATTTGATAAAATTGTTTGATTATTTGTTATGTAAAAATGTTGAAAAGGTTATTTGATTATTTTATTTTTTATGTTGAAAAGGTTGTTGAATATTATATGTTGTGAATTGAGTGAATGATGAAAATTGAATAATTACATATTATTTGAAAATGTAGAGATATTAATTTTTTATAGATTGATATTTAAATGTTGTTTTTGATATTGAACGAGTGTGAAATTTCTAAATGTATTCATGTGAATAATATAATGAGTTTAAATGAGATTATACATACATTTGGAATAACGTGTGAGTTGTGATTGGCACCTATGTTTTAATAGATATCTTCAAGCTTTACTAATGATCTAAGTTATGTAGACTAAAATATCAGGTGGTGAGAAGTTGTTGAAGGAGATCATACACACCATGACCATGGTAAATATTCAGTATTGGATGTTTGAACTTATCCTAATCCTTTCTCTTATATTCGTTGGTAATCTAAGTCTTCAGTATTGGATTAAATGTTAGTCTCTGACAAAACTTAATACGAGTCTTCCGGGAAACGTCTGTTAAAATCTTGGTGTATGTGTGGTGTATATGATTTGTTGATATTGGCATTGGAATGAAAATAAAATTTGGTAGTTGATATATGAACTTGGTATGTTTATGTTTCTACATGAATTGTAAATTTTATTTATTTCCTTTTATCCATACTTTCGTATAATCAACATTTTATTTTCATAAGCTTATCCTTATGGACACAATTAGATATTGATGCAACTACTTAAACAGATATTGACGCAACTACTTAAACGTCTTAAAGAACTTATACTTTTATTTTATTTTTTTTATATGAATGAATATATTTTATATAAATCTATGTATGTATAATAAATATTTTGAAATATTACCACTTTGCATTTAATATATATTTTAAAGTATTACAAATATCGTATTATCTATTTATTAAAATGATAAATTTGAAGAATCAATTATAATAATATAAAACTAAATTTGTAAGATCCAAATTACGTATAAACTTACTTATAAATTCTATATATATATAAGAAATTTGGTAGTCGTGCATAATAAAGAGAAACGCGAGAATATTTTAAAAGAATTATAAATACATTTGCATTCATCCAAAAAGGATAAATAAAAAAATTAATATTCATACTCTCTTCTAGCTTAAGTCTGTGAACTTGCGTAAATATGTATTTATATATACTCTAAAATCACAACAATTTTCCATATATATATAATATGAATAAAGGATAAGTTATTAATAATTAATATAATAATATTTACAATTTAACTCATAAATCAAGTTTTTTTTCATATTGCATATATCAATCTTATATTTTTATCTTCTGTAATTATTTTTGAAAAACTTATAAAAGCCCTTTATACATCACAATAACATCTTTAAAATTAAAAGCCACAACATATAGATATCTCATGTGATTGTACTATGCAATAAATAATTGATACTTAATCACATAGTTGGTGCAATAAATAATAATAATAAATGAAGCTGTATACGGATACACAAATATAATTTTGATGTACGAACTCCACAAAATAAATTGGGTGAGATTTTATTTAAAGATCATTAGATTAGAGTTTCTTGTCACAAACAAAAAGAATCTTATTTAATATAAAGAAACATAACTATTGATTTATATACATAAAATAAGGTTTAGTTACTTTATTATTATTATTATTATTATTATTATTATTTATTCCATTAATTCTGTTCACTTTATTAATACAAAGTTTAATTAATTTTTTTCGATATAAAAAAATAATATTTTAAGATTCAATCAAGTCTCACCATTTTTAAAATACAATAATACTATTTTGTATGTTGACGTTGATGTAGTTAATTTTATAAATTATATTAGGAAGTCGATTATAAATTATATATAAATTAAAATCATTAATATTTTTTGTTATTTTAAATTTTATTATTTTTAATTTTTACAAAAATGATTTATAAAACAAAACTAATAAATGACCTGGATTTAAAATAAATAAATGACAAGTATTTTCTTATAAGTTTAATTTTAACTTAATATAAAATATATTTTGAAATGAGTCAATTTAAGAGATAATTGAGAAGACATTGTAAGTCCCAAACCTATACAATATACACAATCATACCTTTGTCATACTACACAATCATGCCTTTCTTATACTCCCTTCATGTCTCTTTTTTACTCTATCCCTCTTTTTCTATGTTTCTCCTTATATCTTATCCATTTCAGAATCTAATCACGTATAGCACTAGTTGAGGAAAAATGACCATTTCTATCTTAATAGATTTTAAAAAAGGGTAAGTTCCTATTTATTTTAAATATTTCCTATTGTCTGTTTTTTCTTATGTTTTATTTATTAATCTTTTAGGGATTAATTGAGAAAAGTGATCCTCTCAACTTATTCTATTATATACTAAATTTTAGTTATGTTTGAATAACTTGTTCTATATTCCTAAATTTTAGAGTTATATTACTGCTTCACTTTGGAATTGTCTTGATATTGGAATCTTTTTATAGTATCCTAAGTTAGAAGATTTGGATGTAAATGGGACGTGATCCCAAGTTTCATTTTTTTTTTCAGAATGTTATTTGATGAAATTGTTTGATTATTTGTTGTTTGAAAATGTTGAAAAGGTTATTTGATTATTTGTTTTAATATTGGAAAGGTTCTTAAATGTTATATGTTGTGAATTTAGTGATTGATTTAAATTGAATAATTGTATGTTATTTGAAGATATAAAGATATATTAGACTTTCATAGATTGATATTTAAATGTTGTTTTTGATCTTGAAGAGGTTATTGAATTTTGAGGAATATGAAATTTCTAAATCATATATATTGATATGAAATTGAGATTATACATGTTAGTACTTTCACAAGACTAATGATTTGATGAAACCATACAAGACAAGTCCAACAAGGCAAAGCAAGCAAGCAATTGGATGTGGTTTAGGTCTTGATCTGGTGTGAGTGGGTTTAAGTTTGATTGGCAAAGAACCTATACATAGTCAAGGAGAAATCCAACAGCACAAAGGTCTAAAAGTGTTTAAAATTTTAAACTAAAGAGTTAGCTAAGTTTTGGATTAAACTGGTTTTTAAATATTGCACTAGGCTTAAATAAAGTGATTTCCATTTTCATGAAATCGAGTTATTCGATACCTGGCAGAATTGAATTAACAATTTTTTGAAAAATTGAATTGGCGCTTTTTCTTCTATAAAAAAAGTGAGGTTTCTAAAATGCGTCATAACACAGATACGAAAATAGAATCATTACAGCAGAAAAACCAGTGAGAAACACTTTTGTGAAATTGAGAGTTCTTGAGAAAAATCAATTGATGCTTTTTGTTGAAAAGTAACGTTTGACCCATTCTGTGCTATTGGAGTTCTTCAACACTGTGCAAAGGCCTCTTCTGCGCGCCAATCAGGGAATTTTATTTTTCTTTACCATTCTTGATCCCTTTCTGTATCAAGATTTGTGTAAATTGATTGCAAATTTGTGAAACTGTTGAAATTGTGTATTGCTGTAGGCTATAGGTTTAGCCTGTGTGTGATTGCTAATTTGAGTGGGGACTACGGGGAGTAGGTGCTCATTTCAGTGGGTGTTTGATTCTTACGGGGAGTAATAATTGTGTAATTATTTGTGTGTAAACAATTGATTAAAGTTAGTGAAATTTTCTTTGCTTGAGGGGCAAAGGAGACTGGACGTAGCCCTTGAGGAAGGGTGAACCAGTATAATTGACTGTGTTCTATTGTTCTTGACCCTTCTCTTTCAATTTTGTATTGTTTTTGCAATGCTCATTGTATTTAATTGAAAGATTGAATTAATTTATGGTAATCTTGATAAAACTGGTTTAAGTTCTCTACTAGATATTGATTTGTGCATTGTAACTTGAATTCTGTGTTGGTTCTGATAAATTTGTTGTAGTTGCCAAAGAAATCTTTCTTAACAGATTTTGTTTTTAATTCTGTAGTACATAGAAGATTCTGAATCTGTGATTTTACAAAGAATTGAAACTTTAGCTGAATTGTTGTAATACTGCAGAATTTGTATTCTTGTTTCATGTTTTTGGTATAACTGAATAATTGAATTTGCATTCTGAATAATTCTCAAATCTGTATTAATTACTGGTGTTAGGAAACTGTATCAGATTTGTTAATATTGACTGAAATCAATGTAGAGTTGTGTTAGGTGTTTCAAATTTGTATTTTGTAATTTTGTTCCTCTTTGCTCTCATTCAAATTTGGAATTTTGTGTGATTCAGTTCTGAGTGTAATATTGTTATTGAAACTGTGTGAACTTGATCTGCTCAAAGTGTTGTTGTGAATCTGGTGTATGATTGTGAATCTGCTATTTGAAAATTCTATCTGCTTGTAAAACAAATTGGTTTATTCATGGTTTGAATCAGTTTATTTCTTTACTGCACCTTATATCTTTAACACCAAGATTTATTAAAGTTTTTCAAATTGTGAAAAATATTTTCAAAGGTCTAAAAGGAGGAAAAATCTTTCAAAGTTCAATTCGCCCCCCCTCTTGAACTCAGCCTAAAACATTTTCAATTGGTATCAAGAGCTAAGTCTTGAAAGTTATTCAAGTTTTCGATCCTATGGCTGAGGGAAAGTTACCTTTTGGTGAGGGTGTTTCTATAAATAGACCTCCTTTGTTCAGTGGTGTTAACTATCAATTTTGGAAAATCCAAATGAAAATCTTTATTGAATCTCTGGATAGAGGTATTTGGGATGCAATTGTAAATGACCCTTATGTTCCTAAAACTGTTATTGATGGTACTACTGTTGACAAGCCTTGGTCTGAGTGGAGTGCAGAAGAGAGCAAGAGAGCTTAGTTTGACTGCATAGCAAAGAACATTATAACCTCTGCCTTAAATGTAGATGAGTTTTTCAGGGTTTCACAGTGCTCTTCAGTCAAAGAAATGTGGGATGTCCTAGAAGTGACTCATGAAGGAACAAGCGATGTCAAGAGGGCAAGGAAGCATGCGCTAATTCAAGAATATGAATTGTTTCGCATGCAGGCTGGAGAATCAATTGGAGAAGTGCAGAAAAGGTTCACACACATAGTGAATCACCTCATTGGACTTGGCAAGACCTTTGACAAGGAGGAGCTCAACATCAAGGTGCTAAAGTGTCTGGACAGAGCTTGGCAGCCCAAAGTCATTGCAAACACAGAGTCAATGGATCTTACTACTTTGAGCACAGCTGCATTATTTGGAAAACTCAGGGAGCATGAGATTGAGATGAACCGACTCAAGGAGCAAGAAAATGGAGAGAGGAAGGCTAGGAGCATAGCTCTCAAAACTGTAGCAGTTGCAGAAGATAGTGAAGCAGATTCAAGCTTTGATAGTGAAGTTGAAACTCTAAATATGCTCACAAGGAAGTTTAGCAAGTTCCTAAGAAAGAGAGGAAAAGAGAAAAATCAACAAACTAAGAGATATACAAAGAAAACTGATTTAAATTCTACTAACCTCACTTGCTTTGGATGTGGAAGGCAGAGACACATCAAGGCTGAATGTCCAAATCTGAACAACAAAGACAAGACTGTTGAAAAGAAAAAGTTGAGCAAGAGCAACAAGGGAAAACGAGCATACATAGCTTGGGATGAAAATGATTCAACAACAAGCTGCTCATCAAAGGAAGAAGAAGAAATTAATTTGTGCCTGATGGGAAAGAGGGGTCAATGGTAAGCAGTGCTGGCTCAAATAATTCTTCCATGTCTGAAAATTACAGCACATTGCTTCAAGGATTTCATGAGACACATGAGGAAGCAAATAGGTTGGCTGGGGTAAACAATAAACTCAAAGGTTTGAACAACTGGTTGGAAAAGAGATTCAGCTCATTGGAAGAAGAACTGGAAAATGTTAAAATTGATTTTGAGCACTTAAATATGATTTACCAATCTTCTGACTATGAGAATGAGTCTAGCAAACCAGCCAAGTGTGAAAATTGTGAGGTGCTGGAAGCTAAAGTAAAATTTCTTGTGAAAACCTCTTCCAAACTTGCCATGGGAATGACAAATTTAAATGTTGTTTTAGGTTCCCAAAATTGTGTGTTTGATAAAGCTGGAATTGGCTTCAAACCCTTGTTTAAAAAGAAAACCAGAAAATTAGCAGCTTTTTCAAAACTGGCAGCCAGCATACCTCACGTTTTCAAACTTGTTTCTACTGTTTACACAAAGGTCATACTATAAGAAGCTGTAGAGCTAGACTTTATGAGGTTCCGAATAGCCGTATGAAGTGGATACCTAAGGGTAGTATTAACAGTTCTGGACCCAAAGCCAATAGGGTACCAATTTTTATAAAATAAATCTGTTTTGCAGGATCAAGGTGCAGCCAGCAAGAAACTGTGGTATTTGGACAGCGGCTGCTCCAAACACATGACAGGAGATGAATCCTTGCTTACTGGTTTAACTCTGAAACATGGAGGATACGTTACTTATGGTGACAACAACAAAGGAAAGATTATTGGCAGTGGTGACATTGGAATCAAAGGAAGCTTGACCATTCAAAATGTGCTTTTGGTTGAAGGATTAAAACATAATCTGCTGAGCATAAGTCAGCTCTGTGACAAAGGATTGGAAGTCACCTTTGAAACAGAAATCTGCCTCATCTCTAGTAAAGACTCAAGAGAAGCTCACCTTGTTGGTAAAAGAGTTAATATTGTGTACATGCTTGACTTGCATTGTATTAATTCTGAAATAAATTGTTTGATTACTAAATGTGATGAAACATGGTTGTGGCATAGGCGTATTGCTCATATTCACATGCAACATTTAAATACAATTGCATCTAAAGAACTTGTGATTGGTTTGCCTAAACTGAAGTTTGAGAAGGACAAAGTATGTGAAGCATGCCAAAAGGGAAAGCAAACCAAAACTTTTTTTAAACAAAAACAGTTTGTTTCTACTATTAGACCTTTGGAAATGCTTCACATGGACTTGTTTGGACCTTCTAGAACCATGAGCATAGGTGGAAACTATTTTGATCTTGTAGTTGTAGATGACTTTTCTAGATATACATGGACTTTGTTTATGGTAACCAAGGATTAAGCATTCAGTGCATTTAAGAAACTTGCAAAGATTATTCAAAATGAGAAAAACTGCATTATTGCTACCATAAAAACAGATCATGGTAGAGAATTTCGAAATGAAAACTTTGAAATGTTTTGTGAAAAGTTTGGAATTCAACACAATTTTTCAGCTCCAAGAATTCTACAACAAAATGGGGTTGTGGAGAGGAAAAATAGAGCCTTAGAAGAGATTGGTAGAACTTTATTGAATGAAACAAACCTTCCAAAATATTTTTGGGCAGATGCAGTAAATACTGCATGTTATGTGTTGAACAGAGTTTTGATAAAACCAATTTTAAAGAAAACTCCTTATGAGCTTTTCAAAGGAATAAAATCAATTATTTCTCACTTTAGAGTTTTTGGTTGCAAATGCTTCATTTTGAACAATGGAAAAGATAATCCAAGTAAGTTTGACTCAAAGACAAATGAAGGCATATTCTTAGGTTACTCATCACAAAGTCATGCATATAGAGCATACAACAAAAGAACCATGTTGATTGAGGAAACTGTACATATTACCTTTGATGAGACTAACCAAAAGATATAGGATAAGCCTGAAAATAGTGCAGATGATGAGGAAACTGGAAGATTACAGAAATTAACAGAATCTGCTGCAGAACAAAATGAAGAAAAGACTGCAGAACTGGATACTGCAGAAAAGGAAACTGACTTAATCGATCATCAAATCAATTTACCTCTAGAGTGGAGAGTACCAAGAAATCTATCACTGGACAATGTAATTGGACAGATCCACAAAACGTCTCAACCAGAAATTCACTGAATCTACTGTGTGAACACATGGCGTTTGTGTCACTGATTGAGCCTAAGACAGTTCAGGAAGCTTTGAGTCATAGTAATTGGATTAGTGTTATGCAAGAGGAGCTTAATCAATTTACAAGAAATGATGTGTGAAGCTTGGTTCCTAATGTAATGAATGTGATAGACACAAAATGGGTGTTCAGAAACAAAATGGATGTGCAGGGCATTATTGCGAGGAACAAAGCAAGACTCGTGGCCAAAGGTTATAATCAAGAAAAAAACATAGACTATGATGAAACCTATGCACCAGTCGCCAGAATTGAGGTTGTGAGGCTGCTGCTGGCCTATGCTTGTCTTAGTGGATTTAAGCTGTTTCAAATAGACGTGAAGAGTGCATTCTTAAATGGATTTATAAATGAAGAAGTATATGTCACTCAACCACCCGAATTTGAAGACCACAAACTGCCTGGACATGTTTACAAACTTAAGAAGACTCTCTATGGACTTAAACAAGCTCCTAGGCAATTGTATGAAATGCTAAGTAATTTTCTACTCTCTAAGAATTATCAAAGAGGTCAAGTGGACAAAACTCTTTTTATTAAGAATTTTGAAAATGATATAATTTTAGTTCAAGTGTATGTCGAAGATATCAGTTTTGGATCAACTAATGAACTTCTTTGTCAAGAATTTGTATTAGATATGCAGGGGGAGTTTGAAATGTCTATGATGGGAGAGTTGAATTACTTCCTAGGACTGCAGATCAAACAGTTACAGAATGACGCATTCTTAAATCAGTCAAAGTACTGCAGAGATGTCTTGAAGAAGTTTGAGATGGATAGTTGCAAAGAGGCATCAACTCCAATTGCAACTAGTTGCTATCTAGATGTTGATGAACATAGAACAACAGTAGATCAAACCAAGTTCAGAGGACTCATTGGATCGTTGCTCTATCTCACAGCAAGCAGACCTGACATAACCTTTGCTATGCATGTGTGCAAGATTCCAGGCAAATCCAAAGGATTCTCATTTGAATGCTGCTAACAGTATTCTCAAGTATCTCAAAGGGACAACAAATGTTGGCTTGTGGTATCCAAATGAAGCAACACTTAATCTCAAAGGATACTCAGATTCAAACTTCGCTGGGTGCAAATTAGATAGAAAAAGTACAAGTGGCACATGCCATCTACTTGGAGCAAGTCTAATCTCGTAGAACAACAAGAAGCAAGCATGCGTTGCTCTATCAACTGCTGAGGCCGAGTACATTGCAGCAGGGAGTGTTGTGCTCAAATTTGTTGGCTGAAACAACAACTTAGTGACTTCGGTCTTAAAGTCACAAAGGTACCCTTATTCTATGATAACACTAATGTCATAAATCTCACTAAAAATACAGTGCTGCATCATTCTCGAACTAAGCATATAGAGATTAGGCATCATTTCATTAAAGAGCAAGTGAGTAATGGTATATGTGAAATTAAATTCATTGAATCTGAAAAACAACTTCAGACTTTTTCACTAAACCACTTGCTAAGGATAGATTTAATTACCTAAGAACAAAGTTAGGCATATTGGATTATTCAAATATTGCATAAGTCAAAACTGCATAACATTTCTGCTCACTGTAGTCCAAATCAGTTTATACGTGTTTGGAATCAATTTACTGCGGCAACAGAATTCACAATGAAAATTTCGTGTTATTGATTTGTCTTTGTGCAACTAACTCACGTGACCCGAACAAAATGAATGAATGAGGATTTGAAAAATCAAATCTGCTGGGCAGACTGCAATGAGCAGAGGATCTGCAACCGTCATTCGAAATCCCATTTGGTTCACCTTTATTGAGCCACTCAAAAAGCCACCTATCATCATTCAATTGGGAAGCGAAAAAGGTAGTCTCTGCACAGCAGCTGAATCGATTAGCATTTTACAATTTTTCATTATTAAGCCATCTTGTCTCAGTGACTGATAAGGTACGTGCTTTTAAATCCAAAATTGCAATGGTTAGGAAGTTCAAGATTTTTCTGCTTGTGTTGTTTGAGTGTGTCGTGTGATAATACTTGTGTTTGCCTATAAATGTTACATTGCACATAGGCATTTTGCATAAGCATTCTACATTCACATACTCCAGAAAAACACAAAGCTCTAAACCCATTTCTCTGCAAAAGTTCTTTCATGGCCTCCCCAAGCAATCCGAGGAAGCGAACCAAAGAAACTACTAGTGCTGGAAGGCACATTGACACTCGGGGCCATCTTGAAGGATGGTTTGCAAACGTTCATGGCAAAAGAACAGAGGCTAGTATCAACTCCTACCTGACCACAGTCAATCAAAAAGTGATCAACACTCCCAAGCATGTGAGCCTGGACTGGCTAAAATTGGAGCAGCTGCTGGATGTTGCTGAGTCGCTGGAGTTTCAAGGGCTTGAGAAATTTCTCGGGCTAACAGGCAACATATATCCAGACCTGACGAAGGTCTTCTTCACCAACCTGAAGGTGAAGGGAGACAGGTTCGAGTCAAGGGTCAAAGGAGTAATCATGGACATCACTCCTGAAGTTTGGGAGACAGTAACTGGTCTCAAGTGCGACGGACTGAAGCTGGGAAAAGGAACTATTGAAGGCCTTGAAGAATACAACAAAGTCACCTTCTACAGAAGCTGCTTGAGAAACCCACAAACTGCTGGAAAAGGATTCCAGGTTGGCGGTCTCGCTGTGTATCCAAAGATTTTGGCATTCATTATCGTGTGGATTCTTACTCCACGGGGACATAATCATGTTGTGCTGCATGAGGAAGATCTGATCATGATGAACTGTATCATGAATCAGATAAAAGTGAACTGGCTATCTATGATTGGAATGCAGTTAGAGAAGGCAAAGAGGCTAATGGATTACAGAATTTCGTATGTGGTACTCATATCAAAGTTCAGTACTTCAAAGTACCTGATGAAGGAGAGTTGATTGAACCGGTAAAGCAAACATTTGAGATGAATACCACCAACTTCAACAAAATGGGACTGATAAAAGTGAATGGTCAATGGAGGTTTTCAATAGAGGAAGATGAGGAGTCAGAAGAGTCTACTGATGCTACTGCTGATGCTCCAGACAATGCTGACAGTGGAGCACCTGGGGCTGATGCTGGTGAAGACAATGCTGAAGAGGGAGCTACTGTTGGAGCTGCTGGCAACACGCCAATGGATATTGAAGATGATACTACGGAGGAAACTGACAAGAACTCAGAGTTTACAAAGTTTGCACAAGAGATTTTGGACAAGCTGGACGCAATTTCTACTGAGCAGAAGAACAATCAAGAGATCAATATAACTCGATTTGAGAATCTGGAGCAACAGGTTGAAGTTGTGTTGGATAAGTTGGCCATAATGGTTGCTTGGAATGAGCCAATTGAGTAAATCATGCATATCATAGGCATTTTCTCTCATTTGATGAATCCATAGGCAGAGAAATGTAGTAGTGTGTGTGGCCTGTTCTGTTCCTGTTCTGTTGTGTGGTTGTTCTGTTTTTGTGTTGGTTCTGTGAATCATGTTAGTATGATTAGGTTTCATGATTAATGTTTTCTGATATTTTGAATAGGTTTACCTAGGTTTAGGTTTACCATTTTGATCAGGATTTATTCCTGCTGTTGTTGAACTAGTTCTGTCTCAGTTAAGTTCTGTGTTAACCATTTCAAATGATGTAATGTTGTATTGTTGGTCTGTGCTTAAATTGAGAATCCATGTATTATCATGCTTTGACAGCAATTATGAATGAAAGGATCTAGTTTTATGTGTTACAAGTTCTATGACAGATTATTGCTTTCACTAGTTTCTTTTATGCGGCTGTAGATTGTAAACTACTCACACACTGGAATGTCTTCATCAAATAGGGGGAGATTGTTAGTACTTTCACAAGATAAATGATTTGATGAAGTCATACAAGACATGTCCAACAAGGCAAAGCATGCATGTAATTGGATGTGGTTTAGGTCTTGGTCTGGTGTGAGTGGGTTTAGCTTTGATCGGCAAAGAACCTATGCATAGTCAAGGAGAAATCCAACATCACAAAGGTCTAAAAGTGTTTAAAATTTTAAACTAAAGAGTTAGCTAAGTTTTGGATTAAACTGGTTTTTAAATACTGCACTGGGCTCAAATAAAGTGATTCCCGTTTTTATGAAATCGAGTTATTCGATGCCTGGCAGAACTGAATTAATGATTTTTTGAAAAATTGAATTGGCGCTTTTTCTTCTATAAAAACAGTTTGATTTCTAAAATGCGCCATAACACAGATACGAAAATAGAATCATAATAGCAGAAAAACTAGTGAGAAACACTTTTGTGAAATTGAGAGTTCTTGAGGAAAATCAATGGAGGCTTTTTGTTGCAGAGTAACGTTTGACCCATTCTGTGCTATTGGAGTTCTTCAACACTGTGCAAAGGCCTCTTCTGCGCGCCAATCAGGGAGTTTTATTTTTCTTTACCATTCTTGATCCCTTTCTGTATCAAGATTTGTGTAAATTGATTGCAAATCTATGAAACTATTGAAACTGTGTATTGTTGTAGGCTATAGGTTTAGCCTATGTGTGATTGCTGATTTGAGTGGGGACTACGGCGAGTACGTGCTCATTTCAGTGGGTGTTTGATTCTTACAGGGAGTAAGAATTGTGTAATTGTTTGTGTTAAATAAATTATTAAAGTTAGTGAAGTTTTCTTTGCTTGAGGGTCAAAGGAGACTAGACGTAGTCCTTGAGGAAGGGTGAACCAGTATAATTGACTGTTTCTATTGTTCTTGACCCTTCTCTTTCAATTCTGTATTGTTCTTGCACTACTCATTGTGTTTAATTGAAAGATTGAATTAATTTCTGGTAATCTTGATAAAATTGGTTTAAGTTCTCTACTAGATATTGATTTATGCATTGTAACTTGAATTCTGTGTTGGTTCTGATAAATCTGTTGTAGTTGCCAAAGAAATCTTGCTTAACAGATTGATTTTTTTTTTTAATTCTATAGTACATATAAGATTCTGAATCTGTGATTTTACAAAGAATTGGAACTTTGGCTAAATTGTTGTAATACTGCAAAATTTGTATTCTTGTTCTGTGTTCTTGGTATAACTGAATAATTGAATTTGCATTCTGAATAATTCTCAAATCCGTATTAATTGTTGGTATTAGGAAACTTTATCAGATTTGTTAATATTGACTGAAATCAATGTAGAGCTGTGTTAGGTGTTTCAAATTTGTATTTTGTAATTATGTTCCTCTTTGGAATTTTGTGTGATTCAATTCTGAGCGTAATATTGCTATTGAAACTGTGTGAACTTGATCTGCTTAAAGTGTTGTTCTGAATCTGGTGTGTGATTGTGAATCTGCTGTTTGAAAATTCTATATGCCTGTAAAACAAATTGGTTCATTCGTGGTTTGAATCAGTTTATTTCTTTACTGCACCTTATGTATTTAACACCAAGATTCGTTAAAGTTTTTCAAATTGTGAAAAATATTTTCAGAGGTCTAAAAAGAGGAAAAATCTTTCAAAGTTCAATTCACCCCCCTCCCCCCACCTCTTGAACTCAGCCTAAAATATTTTCAATACATTTGGGATAATGTATGAGATGTGGCTTGATTGTGTATTAAGTATTGGTACCTATGTTTTAACATAAATCTTCAAGCTTCATTGATGATTTAAGTCATGTAGACTAAGATATCAGGTGGTGAGAAGCTGATAAGGAAGTTCATATACACCAAGACCACTAGTAGACACTCGATACTGGATATTTGAACTTACCTTGATCCTTTATCTTAGATTCACTAATAATCTAAGTCTTGGATATTGGATTAGATATTAGTCTCTGACATAGCCTACTTAATACGAGTCTTTCGAAACACATTTGTTGAATATCTTGCTGTATGAATCTTGTGTAGTCTATATGATTTGTTGATATTGGTATTGAAATGGAATTGAGATTTGGTAGTTGATATATGAACTTGAAATGTTTATTTTTGTACGTGAATTATAAAATTTTTTGGTTTCATTTTACCTACACTAAGTTAAAATTTTATTTTCATTAATTTACACTTGCTTCTCTTGTGTTATGAACACGAGGCAGATATTGATGTAGGTAGTGAAACATCTTAAAGAACCTAGACTTCTATTTTGAATGTTGTTATGTGAATGAATATATTTTACATAAATTGTATGTATGTATAAGTATTTTAAAATACTATTATCTACCTTTTGTAAACATTAACAATTTACGTTTAATATATATTTTGAAGTATTACAACCATCATACTATCTATTTATTAAAATGGTAAATTTTAAGAATCAATAAATAATATAAAATTAAATTAACAATATAAAATTAAATTTTTAACATCCAATTTACATATAAACTCTCTCTTCGTATATATATATATATATATATATATATATATATATATATATATATATATATAAAGAAATTTTGTAATTATCCATAATAAAAAGAAAATTAAGAGTATTTTAGAAAAAAAATTATAAATCAACATATATGCATTCATCCAAAAAAGATAATAAAAGAAATTAATATTCATACTTTCTTCTAACTTAAGTTTGTGAACTTGCATAAATATGTATTTATATATTAAGTAAAATCACAACAATTTTTCATATATATAATAAATAAAGAGTAAGTTATTAAAAATGAATATAATAATATTTACAATTTAGCTCATAAATCTTCTCAACATATAAATTGTAAAATTCAAATTTTCATCCTTCATCAACTTATATCAACTCATGAATCAGTCATATAAAAAGATATTCTATAATCAATATCTATTTATACCATTTTAGAAATACCCATAAATATATTGAGAGATTAACATTTGGATTATTTTAAGTTTCCTAGCTATGTCTTCTAAACTTCATATATGAGGATGAATTTAAGATATTTACTGTCTCGATACAAGCATGTGTCTAGATATATAATAAGTTGTCTCTCAACTTTTCACCATTTGAATTCTTAATTTGCATGAATTAGAGATTTAATGAAACTAAATATATTTGTTAAACATATAATTTTTTACTTTATATATATATATATATATATATATATATATATATATATATATATATATATATATATTAATACAAATGTTCACATACCATCTTATGTTTATAACCTCAAATGATTTTATATTATGTAATTTCAGTTAAAATAATCGTTCCAAGCTCAATATATCATTCAATTATATTGAATCCTCAATTCAATACATATCTCAAATTTATAAAAGTATATCTAAACATTTTATCAAGTTTCAAAACTTAAGTAAAAGATGTTTCTTATTTCAATGTGCAACATTTAATAATTTTTAGTCAAATCAATAACTTTTATTCAACATTACATACTCATTTACAAAAGAACAATCAACTCGTTGATTTCATACATGCATAACTAAGACTAAGTCACCCAATAAAATTTTTAAACATAACATCAATAATAATTTCTCTTACTTAAAAGTGACTTGTTCTTTGAGTAATAGCTAAAAGGGTTGGAAAACACTATATTTAGAAACTTAGAACAATATAACAAATAAAACTGAATTTCGATTGATAGTTAAATTAGTTGAAAGAATCAAACCAGTGTTATACTTAATTACTAACAGAAAAAAAATTGAAATTTTGATAAAAAAAAAACACTTACTCTAAGGTAAAATTTGTTCTAGTAAAAAATTTTTTTAACATATACTACCTATTGCAAGGTTAAATTAAAAGAGATAAACAAAATACAATTAAAAAACTAGAGAGATAAGAAAGAAAAAACGTTAGAGAAGAAAAGTTCACTTAACTAGAAAAGGAGAAAGAAGAGAAAGAAAGAAAAAAAAAAGTATAAATTTTTGTAATGTCTTACAAAATTAAGGTTTGCTAAATCTATTTATAAAAAATTTAAAGATTAATTATGACGTAATTAAAATTTAAAGTGTATATTCATAAAAAGTAAATTTAGATAAGTTATATATATATATATATATATATATATATATATTAATTTCGTTTTAATTCATATAATAAAAGACGGACCATAAATTAAAGAAAATTCGTATTATATTTTCTTTCATTCTAGTACATAAAGAGTGAAGGAATGACCATAAAGTAAGTCAAAATATCTGTGAAGTGTTTTTAATGGTCAACAAAATATCTTATTATTGAACCCAATAAAATGTTCCATGAGGAGTGGAAAACATTAGCAATGAATTGTTCATTTATTTAACAACTCATTAACAAAAGACCATGATTGTTTAGACCAATAAGAGAACAAAATTATACGCAAATTAGGAGTTGTCAGACTTTGTTCCAGAAATATACAGATTTTCAATAATTGCGAGTTGAAGAATTGGGACCTTAGGGGAACCAATAGAAGTTAGTGTTCTATTGTTTAATTATTATTCAAAAGAACTTATATAGCATGTCTCACAAGAGAAGAGATAAAACGATAAAAAAAAAAAAAAAAATATAACAAAAAA
>Ga0209700_102472_pt1 | contig 37193 bp, 18 predicted proteins | sample SiratroredBW_FD_187528 | JGI IMG/M metagenome (GOLD analysis project Ga0209700, IMG submission 187528) | Root nodule microbial communities of legume samples collected from California, USA - Siratro red BW (SPAdes) (version 2) | ecosystem: Host-associated > Plants > Roots > Nodule | place: USA...
TGTTTATCAGTTTGTTTTTCCAGAAAACTAAATCTTTCACTGTATAAAACTGTTTTCAGAATCTATAATTGAACTATAATTGATTTAAGACTTAAACATCTTTTAATTAGTGTTTCTTTAATAAAACGAATTTTATTTCTTGATTGACTCATTATAATTCGAACTGTTGATTGAATCAGAGTTTATCAATTCATTTTGTGTGGTTAACTTCTATTTTGTTACTGTGCAGTTAACTAAATCGCTTCCGCACTTACATTCAAATTCTGATAAAATTGTTTAACTTGTTGCATTGTACTGTGACTGGATTATATTCTGTTTACTGGTTCATTCTACTGCCTTGCTCAGTAAAGTCAATAAAGATCCAGTTTATTAAACGAATTTGAATTTCTTAAAAGGTCAACTAATTTTTGAAAAAAAAAATGAAATCCAATTCACCCCCCTCTTGTATTTCAGCCAAAACAGTTTCTTTCATCTTTGTTTTTGTGTTTTTCCATTGTTTAGTATGAAATTTTTTAAGGAGAAACTTGATCATTTGAAAATAATGATTGAATCAGTGACTAAGTCTTTCGTATTGTATACCCTATCCATTAAAGGTAAGAAAGGTGAGAGTACATTCAATATTGTTGGCCCTTTGTCTCAAGGTGTTTAGATTCTTGATTAAGGAGTAGCTGATCACATGACTCCTTATCCTAAACTCTTCAATTTATATGTCAAAATGACTGCAAAACAACTCCTTAATATTATAAATTGTGATAATGTACTCTTATGTGTATCCAAAAATATAACTTTAGAATCTTTTATTGTATTAAAATATGTTTTTATATGTTTCACAATTAATCAATAGTCTTATATATATGCAAAAACTTATAAAATATTTGAATTATTTACTAACATTTTTCTCTTCTTATTGTATATTTCAAAACCTTACCACAAGAAAGAAGGTGTTAATTGCTAAGCAGGAAAGTGGTTTGTATCTATTGGAGTGCAAGGGCCAAAATAAGACAAAAGTAATAAGCTAACAAGCAACATTAGAAACATGGGCAAATATCCAAATATACTTCATCATAAAAGAGTTGGGGAACCCTCCTTCAACCTTGTAAAATCTTTGTTCTCTCATTTTCTCACTACTGAATTTGTTGAGTCTTTCAAATGTGATATTCGTCAATTGTCAAATCATCATTATACATCTTATCTCATATATAGTAAAAGGTGTAATTTCTTATTTAATTTACTCACTTTGATGTTCGGATCCTACTTTAGGCTTTTTTTCTCAGGTGTATTTTTTCACATTAATACCCAGAATGAAAAAAAATGGGCAAATTCTGCCAGCTTGATAGGATTTCAAATTAATGAACCCTTCCACCTAAACATGATTTCAGGTTGGTCAAATATAAGTGACATGTTGGGCGATTTCAATTAAAAAAATTAATTAAAATTGTTTCTCTCTCTGCAATCATCTTTTAATTTTTTTATTATTTGACTTTTGTTACGTTTCACAGTTAACAAAAAGTTAATAATAATAATTAACAAAACAAAAAAATTAAGACATACAAATTTATTTTAAATTAAAATAAAATAATATAATGATAATAATAATAATAATAAGAATAATTTTAATTAAATTCATATAAATTTAATTTAATTTAAATAATAATAATAATAATTTTAATTAAACTCATACTAATTTAATTTAAATGATAATAATAATTATTGAAACAATAATTATAATTAAATTCATACAAATTAAATTAAAATAATAATAGTAATATTTAGAGATAATAATGATGATAATAATATAATAATTATTTAATAATAATAATAATAATAGTAATATTCTAACAATACTGTAAGGGTTAAAGTGTGTTCATTTTGTCTTCTTGATAACTGAAAAAATTAATGGTAGTGACCTGCAACTACAACTTGATTCACTTATTGTCACTTAATAGTTAATATTATATTATTAAATATTATTTTCTTTATTTATAAAATTTATTATATTATTATTATTATAATTGTTATTATTATTATTATTTTAATCAGATTTGTTAGAATATTATTATTATTATTATTATTATCATTTCTTAGAAAATAATTATTATATTATTGTTATAATTATTAACCCTAAATATTATTATTATTATTATTTTAATTTAATTTGTATGAATTTAATTATAATTATTGTTTCAATGATTATATTATCATTTAAATTAAATTTGTATGAATTTAATTAATATTATTATTATTATTTAAATTAAATTCATATGAATTTAATTAAAATTATTCTTCTTATTATTATCATTATATTATTTTGTTTTAATTTAAAATAAATTTATATGCTTTAATTTTGTTACGGTTTTGTTAATTATTCTTATTCTTATTATTATTATTATTATTATTATTATTATTATTATGTAATTATTATTATTATTAATTTTTTGTTAATTGTTAACAAACATAGTGTCAAATAATTAAAAGATTATTGCAGAGAGAGAAATTATAATATCTTTAATTGAATTCGTCAACATGTCACTTATAGTTGACCAACCTGAAATCATGCTTAGGTGGAATAGTTCATTAATTTGACATCCTATCTAGCTGACAAAATTTGCCAATTTTGGTAAATAATTTTTTTTATCCATTTTGGGCATTAATGTGAAAAAGTACACTAGATGAAAAATAAAGCCCCTATTTTAGAATATATTTATGGAGTAAAATGATTTGTTACTTTGATCGATTATTAGAACATAAATTATGAAAAGTAAATAAAGTCTTTTATTTTTTCATCTTTTCCAAAATCAATTTGAAAATAATATCAAAAGAATTAGGTCTAATAATTGTACTAAATATGTGAATCAAGAATTCTCAATTTTTTTTGTTTCATAATGATATTGTTCATGAACTAACACATGTTAACACTTTCATAACAAAACAGAGTTACTGAAAAAAAAATTATAATCTTTTAGAAGTAGTTAGAGTCATGGTTTTCTAAATATTTATTCCTAAAATATATTGATTTTAAAGAAGTAAACAATGCATTAAATGATATTATGAACTTGATTGATGTTAGATTGATTGATTTGTTATTGGAGTTCATATGAATGATAAACACAAACACTTATGTTATAAATATGTTTTAGTTCCTCCAAGTCTTTAAGAAGTAGGGGAAAGTTTATTACATTTTTATCATACATACAAAGTTTTTAAGAAGTTGGGTAAAGATAGTGAACAATAATACATGTTATTGTTTATATAAGAAATACTTTAAATTTACTTTGAGCATTCAAGACCGAGAAGATTGAATATCTGAGTGATTTAAATTAAGTTAACTACATATTGTTATAAATGACATTACTTATTCTGTAAAAAAAAATTAGATGGTGCAATCAAAATTATGACATTTAAATTGTTATACTCTTAAATAATAAAAATTACATAATGACTATTCACTATAATCTTTTATTGGTTAATAAACATTCAATATAAAAGATATTTGTTTGATTAACCTATTTTATTTAATTAAATTGAAGTATATTTCTAAAAGATATTTGTTTTTTGAGTGAGTAATGTAACTTTTTCAAAATTAGACATATTTTTCTTTTTCTACAATAAACATCTAATTTTACATTTGTATTTTTAACTGTTATTAGATAAGAAAGACTAAAAGTTTTCCATGTTTGTTAGAGATAAAAAGATATGCTTAACTCTTAAATTTATTTCAATTTAAATTAATTTTTATATCAATTTAAGGATATCTCTGTCCCTCATCGTTAATATTTATTTTAACAATCAAGTGATAGGTTAATGATCGACCTTTGAAAACTATAAAGATTAAATGTATAATTAATTATTTTTATAAGAATAAAATTACACATCCATGAAAATATTAAATAAATAAGGTTTAGTCTAAAACGAAAGGAATGGAGAAAATAATGGCAGTAAAAAATAAAATAAAAAATTAAGAAATATAGGATTAAAAAAAAGATAAATTAATTAGTACTTTTTTTTCCATTTAAAAAAATTATAATTTCTTAAATAAGTGTCACATTAAAGTTTCATGAATAAAAAAAAGGTGATGGAAACTACATCAACATAACCAATAACAATGTCATAAATATATTTCTTCTTCGCATACTTATCAAACGAGTTAAAACGAGAATTTAATTTGTCCAGATGAAAAAAATTTAAAATCGTTCAAAAAAAAATAATTTATTTTTAATTTAAATCTAGTTAATAAAATGTACGAGAGAGAGTTGCGAAGAATCTGATACATTGACACTATTCATTCTATATATTCACTATACAACTATATATATTATTATTTTATTATTACATATTTTATTAAAATAATTATTTTGCTATTATTTAATGATAAGTGGTATTAAAAGATAATTTTCCTAATGGGAACAACTGGAACCAATGACATCACGCTGAACATAATTCTTTATGATCACTTCTTTCTATTTTTTCTCATATATTATTTAATTGGTTTTAATTTTTTACAAAATCAGTGTGATGCATTTGTTTTAGATTCTCAGATTATTTTAACTCAAAACAATAAATAAATAAAATATATGTACCATTGTGATAAAAATTAGATATGATTACTCCATAAAAAATAATTAAAAACTTGTGAGTGCATAAATGTATATACTCTAATAGTCCTAATAAAAAAGCCAAAATTCTTAATTACAAGAGAATCTTTCACACAATTGATAAAATCAATACACATAAACACAAACAGAATGCCTTTGATTATCCAAAACAGTAGCCACAAGCAGAGAAAAACGAAGAAGAAGAAGAACAAGAAAATTTCTTACAAAATTCAATTAGAATCTATGCTCTAACCTAAGCGATTCTACTTCCTAGCTTGAACCTTCACGACGGTTTCAAACGCAGGTTTGCTCTTCGCCACGGCGTAGCTTCTACTCCTCGGATACAGATCGGCGGCGAAAGCCGCGCCTCCGTCCGACTCCACCGCTTTATCCTCGTCGATCCTCACCATTCCGACGCTGCTAGACTTCGGCAGCACTTTCGAAACGCGGATTCGATTCTCCAGCGTTGTTCTCGCCGACGCGACTCTCACGAGCTCCGCGTAGTCCTCGTCGCTAACCTCGGACCTGACCGACGAGGCCGCCACGCTGTGGCTCCGGGCGAACCTTCCAGCACCTTCCATAGGATCGCCGTAGTAGTTCATGTGCTGGCCGCAGTTGGTTATGCTCCGCACGTACATGTCCCTCGCTTTCCCCAACGCTCTTATCGGCGATCCCATGATCCTCATCAGCTTGCTCCCACCACTCCCACTCTTCATTTTTGCCAACGCTTTTTTCTAACCGTCGCTGATGAAATGTGAAACAATGAATTTTAGAATCTGAGTTGAATTGTAACTTTGGAATATGAAGAGAATAGTTAAGTGGATGTGTGTATTTATATTGGTGTGTGGGAAACTGTGAGCTGAAAGTGAGGTGGAGTTTTTGGTAGCACACGGGATTATTAGAGATCAGAATGAAACCGTGGAATGTTATGTGGTATTATTATCTTAATCATTTCTTCACAATTCAATTCAATCAAAATTAAAATAGAGATAAGTTAGTTTTCTAGGGCATTGACTATTTTCAATATAATATTACTTGTTCACTTAAATTTATTTTTTATTTTTCGAACAAATGCGTAACTTTTTAAAATATTTATTTTTATGTTTAATCTTTTCAGGTTTTTTAAAATTATTAATTGTTAATAGTTAAAGAAATGTCGGCATGTATCAATTGTTACTTGTTAATTTTAATAGCTAAACAAATATTAATTAGTTTATAACTAATTGAATGATAAATACTCATTAATCAGCTATATTATGTTCTAGATATTAAGTTTAAATTTAAAAGTCTCTAATAAAGGAATCATATATGCATTACAGGCCATTTTTCCAATTTTTGTATACTTTTTTATATTAATGTCTAAAATGAAAAAAAAAATTATTTACTAAAATTAACAAATTTTATCAACTAGTTAGGATTTCAAATTAATGAATTATTTCACTAAGCATGATTTCTGGTTAACTATAAGTAATATATTGACGAATTCAATTAAAGATATAATTAAAATGGTTTCTCTCTACAATAATTTTTTAATTATTTGATATTATGTTTGTTAGTAATTAACAAAAAAATTAATAATAATAATTACATAATAATAATAATAACAATTAACAAAACTGTAACAAAAAAGATAAAGCATACAAATTTATTTTAAATTAAAACAAAATAATATAATGATAATAATAAGAATAAGAATAATTTTAATTAAATTTATATGAATTTAATTTAAATAATAATAATAATTTTAATTAAATTCATACAAATTTAATTTAAACGATAATATAATTATTGAAACAATAATTATAATTAAATTCATATAAATTAGATTAAAATAACAATAATAATATGTAGGGATAATAATGATAATAATAATAATATAATAATTATTTTCTAAGAAATAATAATAATAATAATAATATTTTAATAATATTATAATAGTTAGAGTATCTGTTTATTTTGTTTTTTTATAACTAAAAATGTTAATGGTAGTAACCTGCAACTTGATTTACCTATTATTGTCACTTAATAGTTAATATTATATTATTAAATATTATTTTATTTATTTATAAAATTTATTATTTTATTATTATTATAATAATTGGTATTATTGTTATTATTTTAATCAGATTTGTTAGAATATTATTATTATTATTATTTCTTAGAAAATAATTATTATATTATTATTATCATTATTATCTCTAAATATTACTATTATTATTTTAATTTAATTTATATGAATTTAATTATAATTATTATTTCAATAATTATTATTATCATTTAAATTAAATTAGTATGAATTCAATTCAAATTATTATTATTATTATTTAAATTAAATTTATATGAATTTAATTGAAATTATTCTTATTCTTATTATTATCATTATTTTGTTTTAATTTAAAATAAATTTGTTTGTCTTAATTTTTTTGTTTTGTTAATTATTATTATTATTATTATGTAATTATTATTATTAAGTTTTTTTGCTAATTGTTAAACTAACAAATTTTAAATAACTAAAAAATAATTGCAGTATGTCACTTATATTTAATCAACCTAAAATATGAAAAGATTAATTATTTTAAATCCTATTTATATATCAGAATTTATCTATTTTAGTAAATAATTTTTTTTTATTTTAGACATTATTAATGTAAAAAATACACATAATAGAAAAAAAAGGCGCTAAATTTCTCTCACTCACTCTAATTCTCGTATATGTTCTCTATTTTTTATTAAAGAAATTTTCGTAAATGAATCTCTTCTTATTGATTCAGTGATCAATCTTTAGATATTTAAACTCGGCTTTTACCTTTTTCTTGCAACTTGAAAGAATCACACTTCTTTTCAAATAAAACGTATTCTAGTATATTTCTCATGATATTTTAGATAATATCATCATCATACAACGTTTTTTTTTTTTTTCAATAGAACTAATAAAAACCCAAATTTATGTTACATAAATATACCACTAATTTCCAAAACTTTCATACATTCTTAAATTACATTCTCTTAAATAATCATCACCACTATTAAAATCAATTATTTTCATAAACCAAATTAACTCTCCTTCTTATGTTATTAAAGTAAGTTATCAAAAACTCTGGAAAAATAGTAAACCTATAATTTATTCTAAAACAATTGTGATTCATGATTAAGATACATAATTAGAGATCTGAATCTAATACTAATCTAATAATATTTTACATAATATTAATCTAATAAAAAAAATACTTCTCTTAAAATATATTTATATTAGTAGAGATGCTTTTTTACTTCTACTAAATAATTTAATGATGATTTAATATATATATATATATATATATATATATATATATATATATATTAGTAGAGATTCTTTTTTACTTCTACTAAATAATTTAATGATTATTTAATATATATATATATATATATATATATATATATTTATTTATTTATTTTTCTTTTTGTAAAATAAGAAAACTCACATGATATGTCATAATAATATGAAATTTACTTTCTACATTCTAAAAGGTTAAGTGGATTAGGATTTTCATGTGACTTGTTAATTACAAGAGATACGGTTAAACTTTTTTATATTCCTAATTGTAACGTGGATGCTGTAATTCGTAAGACATCTTGTTTGAAAAAAAAATAAAATTAAAATAATAGTTTACTAAATATTTACTGTACAATATCTTAATAAAAAATAAATAAACTTAAAAACATATTATATAAATTTTACAATAAAAACAAATTAAATAAATAAATTTAAATACTGAATAACTTATGTAAAATAGTAATGCCATGTTTAATAACATCAAGTAGAAATTGAACGATAACCTGAAAAAACTTACAATTTTAATATACCGTGTTAAAAAAAGATATTTTAATATTTTTTTTAGCATATCACCAATCATATCTAACTTTTATGGAATGCAAAAGAAATCTGTAGAGAAGGGACAAATGCAAGTCCTATATGCACATGCAAACATAATTGAAACACGAAAATCAAAACAAAATATTTTATAACTTTAAAATTAAATTATTTTATAAAAGATTAAAAATAATTATTTCAAAATTGAGACAAATATTAAGATAAAAGTTAGTTCAATTTAAAAAATTAAAAAAATTTACATTTTTGAGAAATTAGTTTTGATGAAAGATTGTGATATTTTTCCTTAATTTAAAAAATATATTTTTTATCCTTATTTTAACCTAAAATTATATAAGAAAGGACAAATTTAAAATATATTTTAATTATTTATTAAGACTTAAAAAAACCAAATGATATAAATTTATACAATTTCAAAACATCAATCAATTTAACAATCAATACTAATTTCACGAGGCACACATGCTCCTTGTCGTGATTGAGAAAATAAGAATTCTGTAGAAAAAATTATCAAAAGAAAAAACATTAGCCTAAAACCAATGTCGTACCGGGTGTTAACATTCTCCTGCTTCGGAATCCCATTTGCCATTTTGATTATATGAAAATCACATGCATATATACATTATTTGTCAATAATATTCATCAGCTTTAAAAAATAGTTAAATGTTTATTAATTATTTTAACCCTTGTCTCACTATATTAAGTATTTTAAATACAGCTCTTAAGACTATATTTTCCCAACTCCTTCCATTTAAAAAAAAAAATATTTTTTTAATTCATCAAAAGTATTTTTAATGATAAAAGTATGATAGTGTTATTTGGTATTAACGTGTGCAATTGTTGGGATATAATAACATCAATTATAACATCCTGCTTATTATAAATAGTTCAGATAATAATTATATCTATAACTATTTATTATATATATAAATATTATATTATAGTTATTCAAAATTATGAGTTTTAAAAACTAAACATTATATATATACATAGCCAAAATACTATTTTCAATAAAATCTTTCAAATATTGTTTTCTCCATTTTATTATTATTATCATATAGTTCAACCGTTTATATTAATATGGTTTAAGTAAGAGTATATTATTGTAATAAAACAATAATATAAGAAAGTATTATTAGTGACGTATTTATGGTTAAAAGATTTTTTGTTTAAGGAGAAATTTACTTATGTGAAATAAACTCACATGGGAGATTCTTATGAACCAAGGTGCCAGTTTGCGTCACATATTAATATTTTATGATAATAATAGTTTTTAATTACAAATCATTTTTCTTAATCTCATCTAAGTAATTAATTTGGATATACAAAAAAATTACATTAATTGCTTGAAACCTAAAATTGAGAGGAATTTATGAATAATTATTTCTCCTAATTATTGAAAGAGAGTTTGAGAACAAAGTTGTGAGTCTAGTGAAGACTAAAAGAAACAATATAAATTAAAATTTGATGAGAAATATGGATGGAAATTGTAAAAGAAATATTTCCACTCCAAATGATTGAAAATTTGTTTATTAAGCCATTGACGAGGAGGCGCCCCTAGTAATTAAGGAGAGTGCAAATAGAAACTTAGTTCTACACTTTTCTGCACTCTTCTACTTCTAGCAGCACTAAGAACAAAGAAAGAACACGCATCTATGCCTTTTAAAAGCTAAACAAATCAACATTCAGAAGAAAAGAAAAACCATGCTAAGTTTCCAGAAGAAATAAAAGGTTTCCTACATTGGCAACTCAAAAATAAAATAAAATAAAAAAGGTTGAAATCATGATTGACCTTTTTTCTCTCACTTTCCTGCTAACAACTCAAACCACCGACAAATATACCAAACATTTTACTAGTAAATCTACTAGAATAACTTAATATTAATTTTATATATTATTTTATAAAAAGTATGATTTCTATGATCTTTTAATTCTATTAGGAAGATGGAGACATGATATTTGGAAGTACACAATTCAATAATTAAATTATAATTTTAGTGTCTCTATATTTTCTATATAATTGTAAAAAAGTATAATTGAGTGAAAAAAATTTCATTCAAACATGTATTGATATGAATAGAAAAAATAACTTTCACTTTTGGTGTAATGTATGAGAAATAACTTTCACTTACAATATGACAAAAAAGGGTTATTAGTTTGAAGTAAATCCGTCACTCTCACACTCTTTGTTTATTTCCCGGTAGAGACAAACGACATGTGAAAGTTGGTATGGAAGATTCAAAATTATTGGGAGGCAAAAATATAAGTAAAAGACAAGACAAGATATTAGTTGAAAAACAAAAGAAGCATTGTGGATTTGAACGCAATATTATTGTTTTAATTTGCCAAAAACTGTGTGACAAGTCACGTACATGTATGAGAAATACAATTCAACAACGATCTCGTGTCATGAAGAACTTCAACTTCGAGAAACCATAATATTCTGGTCAGCTATAGGGTTATTGACTATTGCTATTGTACACATCACCACTACACAATCATATATAATATTTATTATCCACAACTTTATTCACTCCCAGTTTTCTAGAAAGATAAACTAGTAGACAAATAAAACTAAAGAAAAAAATATGTTTGATTTCATAGAGATCGAATGATACAAATAATAATTATAATATATAATATCTAAGTCAGTGAAAGACTTTATAAGTTGATTTTACAAAGTTAAATTAGATTTTAAATTTATTTATAGATATCTAAAAACACAAAAAATAAAATATAATATATTTTGTTATATACAATAACAAAATATATGTTCCGAAAATATTTTGAATAAAAGGATTTCTTTATTTTTAATGTATGTTATCAATAATATGTTCAAAACATCAAAGCATATATCAAAGCATATAATAAAAGAATTTATATTGATGTATTTGAGATCATTACCTAGAGTTACACAAGTTACGTTTGGACATGAGTAAATTAAATAAAATACTTATATTCACAACTATTAGATATTGATGTAAGTTTAATGTTACATTGAGTAAGATATAAGAAATAATAAGAAATAAGATTTACAATCTAAAGATTTTAAGTTGAGGGTATAGATATTCTTTTATATGGTTCCACATTAGTTTTATTTTTATTTGATCTTTTTCAGTGTTTTTTTTTCTCGATTTTTCTAATAAATAATATAAGAACCAATTGTTTGTGAAGGTGACCAGATTAGACGAGTACATTTTGATCTCTATATCGAAAGTCTTTCTGATAAAAGGTTTCAAGCAAACTGTTCAGAATTTTCGTTTCAAGAAAAATTTGTTAGATATTTAAATCAAATGTATTAAAATTTTGGATTAAAGGTGATATCATTCTTTTATGTCGGTTCAACTCCTCTCTCATTCTTATTTGATTTCTCCAAGTTTTTTCTCTTAATTTTCTTACTAAAAACAACATAAAGATGCTACTAGTTGAAACATCCTTCTAAGTAAATCATCATTTTTATATGTTTGTAGTTGAAACATAGTCTAATGAGATAATTTCTTTTATAATACCTCAAACATGTTTAATTATTTGTTAACATCAAAATTAAAGGTTTGTAACTACTTTTAGTCTAGTATACGTTTTATTTATATATATATATATATATATATATATATATATATATATATATATATATATATACTATAATAAAAATGGTTCATTTTATAATAGAAAAAAATATCTTAAATTTTGTTTAAGAACGAAAACTAAAATTCATATATCATATAAAATAAAACAATTCAACCGTATAAATAATAAGCGACAACTATCTTATATATATTTTATAAAACTGAGCTAAATATTGAAGTTAGGAATGATAATTGGATAACAACCTCTCTTTAGTGTGTCAATCCTAGAGTTTGAAGCTATAACTGCGGGTAAGATATATTTGAGGACGTGGTTCACCTTTACCATTTAGGTTCAAGATCCCTTATATATGTGTTTTTAATGATACCAACCCTTTTAATTTTGTGTAAAAGTGAATCAGGTATTGGTTTCAATTATGCCATATTGAATTTACACACCAGACCCAAGTATAATAATATATCGCATTTATAGGTTTTATATTTTGATCAAACAAATTATAGTAACATCAACTTATTTTTATATATATTTTTTTAAATACGACTTACATTTATTTAACTTCACTCCATTATTATATCACAAACATTATCATCATCAGCCATTAATATAAATAATTTGAAGTTCTCACTTTTCTAATTAAAGGTAAGATCCTATCTATTTAAAAAAATATTTTTCATAATTTTGTAATATGCAAACTGATACAAATAATAATATTATGGGACTTAAAAATAAAAATTCACAGATCATGAAAAAAGTGAAGAGGAGCACTAGAATGAGCCAAAGACCTAAGAGACAGTGTGTGGAATGTAAGTTCTTCTCTCCTTTGCTATCGAGTTCTTCATTTTCTCATATGTTATTCCATTTTTTTCCAGCATCATTGCTTATTGTGATTCTCATTTCCAGGTGATATCAGAGATTCAGAAGAATGATCAAATACTGATTACTATAATACTTTTTGTTATTCCTTAGTTGTTGTTATAGAAATTGGTTTTATTTAAAGAACATATATGAACAATATTGCACACATGTTGTTTGTTGATATTTTCTATTGATTTTAGATACATATCGTATCATTGGTGCTTTCATCGAGTTACTTATGGCTGACAACACAAGAATGAAAGAGATATAAGAAGAATTGAAACGCGTAAGAAGAACTGAAACGCGTTTCGGAGACTCTAGGTTTACATCATGATCGATTTATGCAAATGGATCAACGATTTGAGAAGATTGATCAACAATTGTAGGAGTTGCATAAGCTATTCCTGAAATCTCAGAAGGACTCTCCAGCACAACCTTCCACTTCAATTGTTTCCCATCCTAGATCTATGAAGCTGGATTTTCCACGGTTCACTGGTCATGACGCAATGACTTGGTTGTACAAGGCTGAAAAGTTTTTCACATTATACAACACTCCCAATGAGCAAAAAGTGGTCATTGCTTCTATTCATTTTGAAGGAAAAGTCTTACCATGGTTTCAACTACTAGAAAAAGCACACCAAGTAGCTGATTGGCCATTGTTGTCCACTGCCATTCAAATCCAGTTTGGCCCATCTCAATTTGATAATCCTCGTTCGGATCTCTTCAAGCTAAAGCAATCCTCTACAGTGGCAGATTATTATGCTTCCTTCACTGAGTTAGCTAATCAATCATATGGGTTAGATGATTATGTATTGCTTGATTGTTTTATTAGTGGATTAATACCTGAATTGAAGTGTGAAGTGATATCTCGAGCCCTTCACTCATTACTCCAGGCTATGTCATTTGCTAAACTCTTTGAGGAAAAATTTCACCCATCATCCCTAGCTCCTAAACACAAATTTGCTTACTTCCCAGCCAAATCACTTACATAAAATATTTCTAAACTTTCATTAACAACAAACACAAACCCACCTATAAACACAAACCCACTACCATTACTTCCCACACCACCATTACTTCTCACACCACCAAAACCCAAAAACCTAAAGCATTTAACCCCAACTGACATGTAATTCCGTCAAGAAAAGGAGATTTGTTTTAGTTGTGATGAGAAGTATTCTCCTACTCATCGGTGCGCTAATAACACTATTTCTTACTCTAATGTGAGGATGAAATACCCCCGGAGCCAGACCCAAATGTACAGAGTCAACAAATTGTCCAAAATTAGTATGAGAAATTTGATCAGACACCTCCTTTATCATACAATGCCATGAAAAGTACCACGGTGAGAGACACGATTAGATTCACAGGATTTATCCAAGACCATAAGATTCAAATCCTTATTGATTGAGGGAGTTCTGATAATTTCATCCAACCTAGAGTGGCTAAATTAATTTCTACACCTACCCATCTATTAAACCCCACAATTAAAAGTGTTGGTGGGCAATGGAGAACAATTAGAATGTGAAGTCCAAAATATCCCAATCCAAATCCAGGGTCATTCTTTGTATATTTCAGCCTATGTTCTACCTATCACTGCAGCTGAATTGGTTCTCGGAAGTCGATGGTTGGCAACTTTGGATACTCATTTAATGAATTATAAAGAACACTTCCTCACTTTTTACATCAATGGAGAACTTATCACTTTACATGGAGAAACCTCAAATCTGCCTAGCCTAGCTCAGTTTCATCAACTCACCTGCTTACAAGCCACAGACTCTATAGCAGAATTATATGCCACTAAAATTCAAACACCTGAAGTGTCAGCCCACCATTTGTTGGAATTGCCAACATCCATAGAGTCTGAATTGGCTATGACTATACAACAATACAAGAATGTTTTTGAGAAGCCTCATGGGTTATCACCAATACGATCTCATGACCATACCATCCCAATGATGCCTGGTAGTGCCCCTTTATCATTATCCTCATAGTTAGAAAACTGAGATTGAACATATTAATGCTGAAATGTTATCGGAGGGTATCATACAACCTAGTTCAAGTCCATTCTCCTCACCCATGCTACTTGTCAAAAAAAAGATGGAACATGGTGTTTTTGCACCGATTATAGGGCTCTTAATGCAGTCACTATTAAGGATTCTTTTCTTATGTCCACAGTGGATGAATTACTTGATGAATTGTTTGGAGCACAATATTTCTCAAAGCTGGATTTACATTCAGGGTATCATCAGATTCTTGTTTCTCCGGAAGATCGCTACAAGATAGCTTTTGACACTCACCAAGGATTGTATGAATGGCTAGTAATGCCATTTGGCTTGGGTAATGCACGTGCCACTTTTCAAGCCCTAATGAATTCAGTTTATGCAGAATTTTGACGCAAATTTGTCCTTGTTTTCTTTGATGACATTTTAATCTACAGTACAACATGAAATACACATATCTAGCACCTTTCTTTGGTCTTAAGCACCATGCAAAGACATTCCTTATTTCTCAAACTCTCCAAATGCTCTTTTGGCCAAACCCAAATTGATTATTTGGGACATGTTGTATCATGGGATGGAGTCAAGGTTGATGAAACCAAGATACAAGGAATTAAACAATGAGTTGTACCAACTTCAATTAAGCAACTGCGAGCTTTTTTGGGATTAGCAAGTTACTATCGCAAGTTTATCAGGAACTTTGCCATGTTGGTTGCCCCTCTCACTGATTTGCTAGAGAAAGATGCTTTTCATTGGTCTACAAAATCTCAACAGGCATTTGATTCACTCAAGACAACACTTACTCATGCACCTATGTTGGCACTTCCTAATTTTGCCAAACCTTTTATCCTTGATACTTTACTCAATGATGACAAAGGACTAATACTTCATCGATCAATTATATTGCACAAATGCAAGATTAAAAGGAATGGTGCTTGGTTGTGAGAGGTACTGATTCAGTGGATAGAATTGCCCGAGGAAGAAGCTACATAGGAAGGAGAGCATGAAATTCAATGACTTTATCGTCACTTTGACCTTGAGGACAAGGTCAATTTCAATGGAGGAAGTATTGATACAAATAATAATATAATGAGGCCCGGAAATAAAAATTCAAAGACTATGGAAAAAGTGAAGAGGAGCACTAGAATGGACCAAGGACCCAAGTGGCTAGAGAATTATACATGCTGAAGGGCAGAAAAAGAGACAGTGTGTGAAATGTGAGTTCTCATCTCCTTTGTTATTGAGTTCTTCATTCTCTCATCTGTTATTCCATTTTCTTCCAGCATCATTGATTGTGATTCTCATTTCCAAGTGATATCAGAGATTCAAAAGAAGGATCAAATATTGATTGTTATAATACTTTTTGTTATTCCTTAATTGTTGTTATATTATTTAAAAAATATATATGCACAATATTGCACACATACTATTTGTTGATATTTTCTGTTGATTTTAGATACAGATGGTATGACAAACAAAATTTATTATCATAAATTTGATAAAATTTTGACAGTATTTTCTATTGATATCTGAAGTGGACAGAATGATTTAAAACAAAAAATTTATTGATAATAAATTTGATAAAAATTTGACAGTATTTTCTATTGATATCTGAAAGTGAATAGAATGATTTAAACAAAAATTTTATTAAATCTAAGTGGATACAATGTGTAAGTATTAACTAATTATAAAAAATGATTTCTCAAATTATTTAATCATACAATTAAAGATTTAATATAAACTATTAATATTTAACCATTTACACTAAATCTCAAATAAGTATTAATGTTTGTTCAATGTATTCATCAATAAAACATCATGTAAATAAAATTAGAACAACAATAACCTCCAATACCACTCAAATTTATTAAATATAACTTCTATGATCAATCTAAAATTTTTATATAATTTTTTTTAAAATATCGTACAAAGTACCTAAAATTTAATCTCTAAAAATATATCTAGTGACTTAATAATTAAGTCACTTGTAAGGACTAAATTAATCGATGACATTTCTTTCTATTCATGAGTTTTTTAACTTTAATTCAAAGTTTATTAAACATTCATTATACTAATAAATAAATTCTAATAATTAATTTTAATATTTAAAATTTTAAATTTATATAGCTAAATAACATAACATGATTTCAATATCAAGTAACTAACATCAATTAATAAATAAATCAACAGCAATTTAAAAGAAGCATTTATGATGAAGGTCTCTAGAAACAATTATGTTATCAATTTAAAAAACAAATGAGAGTTTTGTACCATAACCTGAATAAAAAATAAAAACTGAATTTAATTGTATAAAAATGACCAATGTCCGAAACTAATTACAACCATTGCTGAATGAAAACTAAAGAAAAGAAGCGAAAACGTCTATTTACAAGATAAAAAGTGAAAAAGAAGAACTTCGCACCATAGATATAAAAGATTTTACGCCAAACTATATAAAATCTAATATAAAACTCTTTCTTTTATTTTCAAATTTACTGCCACTGTTTTTTTAGCTGGCCAGAGAAATCTTATTTAAAAACAGTAACATAAATGACCCATTTTTTTTATTAGTAATCACATGTTAAGCGGAAATATAACTTAATCTCGTGCTTACTCTGAATGTGTATCATTTCAAAACTATTCCTTTGCATTTCTTCTTATTTGTTTGAAAAAAAAAATCAGAATTTTGAATAACTATTTAAAAAAATAAAATATCAAGAAATAGTATTATATTTATAATTTTAAAAAGTTAAATCATTTTAATTTAAATCAATGATAAAATTATAATATTTAAGTTTATTTCAATTGACATTTATCAATACCGCAAAGAATAGTCATGCTGATCAACATAAAGAAGTTGACCAAAATAATAATATTTTTTTCTCTTAAAAAATATTAGAGTCAAATTAATCCAAACCTGTATTGAGTTTAATTCTTACAAATTGACTATAAATTTCAATTTATCCAAATTAAAAAAAAAATGTTATTTGAATATTTCATACCGTTAAGAAAAGCTGTTCAACACTTTCAATTCAATCTTCAAAACTTTCTCCGCACGTACCAAACACACATCACAAGAGCAAATTATTTTAACAATTTCCTCACTTTAAAGCAATTAAAAAAAATGATTAACATCTGTTCAAAATTGGATTGAGTCTAAGTAACTATATTAGTTCGTTTACAAATGATGTTTGATCATAATAAAAATTAATGGGTATTGGAATTCAAAGTATAGATTTTGTTTCAATTCAAACCGTTAAATTAAGAATTGTGAAGTCCTAAGAATAAGGAACTGTTATGAGAATCTGCCCACTCTTTCTGTGTTTACCTCGTCTCAATGGCATTCCAACTTTGAATGATTGCTACTTTTGCTTAAATAAATATTAAATACCACTCAAGCAAAGAAAATAGGTAAGGGTCACTTCATAAGCAATAATGCAAAGTCACACGGAATAAAATAAAATTTTAGAGGATCAACGTATCTTTTCTTAGTATTTATTTTTCAGAAAAATATATCAATTTTGTTCAAATGTGAGCCAGGTTAACTATGTTCAGGAAGAAAATAATAATCTTATAAATTTTAGGTTTAAATATAGGAAAATTTAAACTAATTTTATCGTATTTAGTTATATTTTTCTTAAAATGAATTTTATTTAATTGAGGTTTTATATTCAACACCAGAGAGAGTGCTTTTCAGTCTTTTCACAATTTTTCCTGTGATTAATATTATTCCAAAATTTTATAATATTTTTTATAAAGATCAAAACTTAAAAGAACAAAATTATAAAGATTCCCAAATGAATAGTATCGGGCAAAAACCTCCTCCATCCCATCACTTTTTGCCTACACCCCATTATTCTTATAAATGGCCCAAAATACCCTTTTAGTATAAATATATATCGAAAAATGTTTTTCGGAAATAATTTTGGAAAATCCTTTTTAAAATATTGTTTTTCGGAAATAATTTTGGAAAATCTTTTTTAAAATATTTATATTTTAGAAAAGACTTTTCGAAATATATTTCTGAAAAATATTTTTCAAAACATAAAATTTATATTTCGGAATATATTTTCAGAAAAAAATTTCCAAAACGTAAATTGATATTTTGAAAAGTATTTTTGAAAAATATTTTCTAGTCATTAATAATGAGGGTATTTTAGTATTTTTATTTCTATGGTGGTGCATGTTAAAATTAACGGGGTACAGGAAGTTTTTGCCTAGTATCTGTTTATGTAATGGACTAAAATGGCCCAGAGGTTGCGAGAAAAGTTGGCCCAATTATGGGACAGGCCCGATAATAATTCACAAAGATGATGTACATCTTTTTTTGGTTCATGAAGAACATATATTTAGATTTGAAAAGGTGTATACAAAAAATAATATATATATATATATATATATATATATATATATATATATATATATATAGTATCTAAAATTTGAAGTAAATATATTTTTATTCATAAAAACAAAAAAGTATAATTTCATATTTGGTAAAGTTTTAGTCATTTATGATTTCTGATTATGACATTAAAATTAAAATTGTTATAGTTGGAATGCAAGCTAAAATGTAACAAAACAGTCTACTTGAAAGGTCAAATATGCCTATGTAAAATATATAATTAATAATATTAAAAACATATTTGATTATATGGTAAATAATAATAAAATATTTATAATACAATTAATTCATTAATTATGTCTTGGACCTATGTACAAATATTTATTATTATTATTATTATTATTATTTATATATGGACATAATCACTTATTTCTTTAACCTAATTATTATATTATTAATATTTATATATTTTTTCTATTATAATAAAATAAATAGTTAAAATATTGCATGTTAAAATAATAAATAAAATATTTTAGATTTTGATATGTTGTAGATTAATTTATGTTATTTTTTTGTTTATAAGTAATATTTTTTCTTCTATCAAGATGTTATACTAATTTGTTTTTTTTTTTAATTTGAAACTCATTTTAACTTTTATTTATATATTTTTTAAAATTATTGTTTTACATCAAACTATTTGACAAAATTATGAAGATTAAAGAATATCAAATAATTATTTTATAAACTAACATCCGATTCGTAGCAGAAATGACTGTTTAGTGAATATATATATATATATATATATATATATATATATATATATATATATATATATATATATATATATATATTTAAATATTTAATCATATTTTTTTATAAGGACACCTAGATCACTTTTTAAATATATCAATTTATCAAAAATTTTAAATTAAATCACTAAACTTTTTACTTATTTGACTTAACTTTTCACACTTTTTTTTTATAATTTAAATAATTTCAGCTTTCATCCTTTTTCCATTATTCACTCTCCACTTCCTAATCTAAACAATGGGTTAAGGAAATAAAAGGACAACGTATAATTTTATTGCTATCATGGAACTGATTTTGACTAGTACAACTTTTCTAAAGGTAAGTAAAATTGCATAAATCAATTATTATTCTAACTAGTAATAACATGTTAACATCCTGAACGATCTTGACAATATGTTTAAATGATATATTTAATCTTTAGATGATTTTTTAAGATATTAGATAGTTTCATCATTTAAAAAACATATGTATAATTTATGTTTTTATGTGTTGATAATAACAAAAATTAATTGAATAATTTATTTATATTTTGAATATTTTAACAATGTTATGTATAACTGAACTATACAATAGATTTCTAAGTATTTACAACATTATTTATAATGGATTGACGTTATGATAAGATTAAGGAAATACACAACAAAATTTAAATTGAATGTCTTATTTACGATTTTTAATGGCATGTTTTTTTTTCCTATAATTTAAATGATATAATAGTGGTTAGTAAAAGTTGTAGTATAAAGTAAAGCCTCTCAATCTTTAAAGTTTGTTCATGTTAGACAAACATGTTGAATGAGTAATAAACTACTTCGTTATAATTTTAGAGTGATCTTGTTAAAACTATTGGAATTCTTGACATTGTGAAATTATATTCTTGTGAGTTTTTTTTGTAGTACTTTCTTTGAGAGTGTTCTTTGTTTTCTTCCATTGTAATTCTTGACATTGTGAAATTATATTTTTGTGAGTTTTTTTTTTAGTACTTTCTTTGAGAGTGTTCTTTATTTTTTTGAGAGTTATTAATCTCAGTGGAAAATTAGAAAGGTCATGAAGAAGTTTAATCACTCATTATAACCTGGAGATATGAAAATATTTATTGTAATGAAGTGTGTTGTGTTGTTTAGTGAAAGTAGTTGCTTAAGGGGATTGGATGCAACCCAGATGAGTGATATGACTGAACCAGAATAAATTTTTGTGTTGATCTCTTACTCTTAGTGTTACTCATACTTTGTTGTTTTCTTTATTCTTTTTGTTAAATGATTTATTAAACACTTTTCTTATATGATTCTTTTAAGGAAAAAACTAGGTTGACAATGGGAAAAAATACTCCCCTTTAACAACTGTGACGTGGCAGACCTTCATTATAGAGGACAAATTTGTATTTTCCTATTTTTATGCATAATGAAATCAAATTTGAAAGAAAAATTGAGTGAGCTTGGCGCCAGTTTAGGAAAAGAAAAAAAATGAATGGTTTGATAATCCCTTTGACAGGCCTTCATTAAGTGGCAAAGGGCAAAGTAGTATTCTACTATTTTGTGCATAATGAAATGAAATTTGAAGAAAATATTGAGTGAGGTTGGTGTGGGTTTAATAAAAGGTTTGTGTTTGAGCGTGCTAAGCAAACAAAAATATCTAAGAATATCTAAGAAGGAAGTTGAGAAGTCAAAATCATTAAAGGACAAGAAATGTTTAGGGTTTTTTATCATCTAAGAAGGAAGTTGAGAAGTCAAAATCGTTAAAAGAGAAGAAAAGTTTAGGGTTTTTTATCATCTTCAAGGTTCGCCGCTACCCAAAATGAAAACCGTCAACGAACCACCTCATCATTTTACTGCAAATCAAAACATATCAGCGAACCACCTCATTTTACTGTAAATCAAAACACACCAGCGCTCCACCAGAGAACTGTCACCCAACGACCAACCACTGCTCCAAAGCATCACCACTGAAACTCTTCTCCAAAGCATTATCGCTCCAAACTAGCGACCAACCACGACAGCACCCACAAAATAACCTAAATTCATCTTCATTTCAAGTTAAACATACCTAAACCCTAATAAAAAAGTTGATTCTTCAACACAATCAGCACCTCCAACTAAAAAAATATTGTTATTGCCAATTTACCGTCACGTGTTGCCACGTAAGGTTGTCAAATGGTTGGCATACCACAGTGTCAAACTATCAGGACTTTTTAAGAAAAGGTCAGTGTTTGAGCGAAGAAAGTTGGGATAAACTGAAAAAGGTGGATTTTAGAGTGGATTGACACCATCAAACCTTTTAAGGTCAGTGTTTGAGCGAAGAAAACGTTAACAAAAACAGAGTTTAGAAAAGAAAATATCAACAAAAACAAGTAACTCAACTTTCAGGTCGGATTTAGGAAAGAAAAAAAGATGAACATACTACAAACATATGTTCACACCCAAACAATTAACCCCTTATGATAAAGAGATACCAACCAAGAAAAAATGAAAGCATAACTTAAATTCATAACTTAAATTAATCTTGAATCCAGTTTCTTTAATATAGTGAGCACCTTTCTTAAAAAAATGTTTTCATACCAATTTACTGCTACATGTGCCAAACCATCGTAACCGTTCTTTTCTTTCAAAACAATCAAATTAGATGATATATAAAATAATGTATCTTTTACACTCCATTCAACTTTTCCGCTGTACCTACATTTCATTTTAGCAGCTGGTATGTTATATATAATATATATATAACGTTGATGTAGTTTGGTGAGTGTAGTTCCATTTATTTCCTCGTTGACTATTGACCTTGGTTTTAGAATTTCCCCGTTTACTCATTAACTCTGACTCATAACTTTAATAAACCTAACTGATGGGCTGATTGTTTAAAGTCTAACTTGTTATTTTTTGTTACAAACTTCTATTTATCTTCTATTCTAATCTCTTTCTGTTGCAGCAACACTTATCATCACATATTCTATCACTATATACCATGTGTACCAATGTTATATTTTGTTCATAACATTTCTATTCATTTGTATCTCTTCTAAATGTGAAAACGGATCCACATAATGAATTTTCTTTTGTAAGAGAATCGTTTTATCACAATAACTAGTGTGAACGTGGCTATAATTACTTTTTGTTAATTTGAATTATGTGATGTATTATTATTTAGGAGCAATGATTGAGTTTGTAATATTTTGGTCCCTTTGAAATAATTAAAATTATTGAATTTTTTATTTGAGTTGAAATTATTTTACAATCTAATATTTTTTATTTGTTTTGTACAGTTTTTTTTATTGATTTTTATCCAAGGTAATTTCTTGTGCACTCACCATCTTTGCATTCATCTGGTGACAATCTTGAACCAATAAATTCAGAGAGAAGTTAGTGTAGCAGAGAGAGATTTGGCCCAGAAATAAAAAATGGATGATAGTGAGAAGTAGTGGAGAAATTGATTGTTGTGTTGGAGCTAACATGGGTCACTTAATTTTGAAATATGTGAGTATGGATTTGCTTCGTACCTGGGGCCTTTACTTGCCGACCTACTCTCAATTTTATTGACATCAACCATTATTGATTCGGGATGGAAATCGTGGGACCAACCTGCAGAGTTAGATGAAAAAAAAAATTAAAGTACATTAATTTTATATTTAATTTCACTTATAAAATTATTTATACTGTCATATTTACTGTTATGAAATAATTAAAAAAAAATTGTAAATCATTTATCACATCAATTAGATAAAACTATAACAAAGTAATCCATAAAATAAAAACTAGAAATTTAATAAAGATTAAAAAAGAATCACACTGAAATAATTAATTTAGTTTAATTAAATTGTTAATATATTAAGTTTGAAAAATTAGTTAGAATATTTTTCATATGATAAACAAAAAATCATTGAAAGAATGACGTATTCACAAGATACTAGTGTAAATAATCATTTTATAAAATTTTATAAAATATTAAGAGTACTCAAATTATAAAATAATCTTGAACTATTAAATAATTTTTAGAATATTAGACAATCTAAAAATTTTAACGATATTTTACATTATATATAAAAATTAATTATATTTTTAGTTACTACATAATCTTCACTATATTTTTTTATATTAAGAAATAAATATTTTATTTTTATTGGGACTTCAGATAGTTTACAACTAACTTTTCTTTAAATGGTTTCGGATCTCGTCTTTTACCGTTAGCTGAATTTTCGTCTTAATTCGTAAAGTCTTTGTTCCAATCTAAATAAGAGGTACATGTCAATGACACTGCGATTCTCAAATCAATGTTAAGATATTGGAACAATGATAAAAGTTATTTATAACACTTCAATAATCGTCTTAATATAAAATGATATTGATCTAGATGAACAAGGTATCGTTTTGTAGTACATATGTAAAACAAATATATTAAGTATATTTATAATCAATGTATGACTATAACATTTTTTATATTTAAACTTTTCATTGTTGAATTTAAAACTTAATAAATAAATAAAAAAAGAAAAAAATTATAATTGAAAATTTGTCATTCAATAAAGCATGAAAATAATATACATGAACCGTATATGATAGTGTCTCATATTTCTAAAGATAAATATTAGTAAATTATGATGAGATCTTCAACAACTAAAAAAAATCCAAACAACTTAATATAAAAATAAATTAAATACAATATATCTATCTTGTAGTTGTTTTAAGCACATTTTTCATATTTTTTTCACTTCAATTATCTCTTTTTTTTTTCTCTCCTTCCTGCGTATCAAATGAATGGTAACCAGAGTGTACAAGAATCAATTTTTGAAAGTGATTATTATAGCACATGGGATGACACTAGTTTGATTAATTTCCACGTTTTGGAAGCCACCACTTAAGGGAATTAATGGAAATCCTCTTCTAAAACATGGTTATCCAATTTGAGAAACACTAATCCGTGGATGTGACGTCTCTCACATTATATTGTGATTTTTTTTGTGTACGTGGTGAATGCATTAAGGTGATGAATGTGACAACATTGACGCGTGATGACAAACAAACACAGCCTTGTTTGACACTGCTTTTACTTTTGTGCCACCAACAGAGTTAGGTGTTGGGACCAATTCACACCACAGTGGAGGACCATGAGATTGATAGTTACATCAGAGGTTGAATTTTGGTCGGGAAACGTGAACGATGTTACACTTTCCAATTTTTTTGTCATCACAACCCTTTACTTCTTTTTATGTATTATCCATTTTAAAAATTTTAATATCTTCACTAATTTAATCCAACAAAAAATATTAATCAATTTAATTAGGTGGGTTCGAATTCTCATATTGATTTGGTTCAATAAACATTCTCATTATTTTAGATGATAATTCATACATTATTCATTGTATTCTATCTATAATGGTAATTAAAGTGGCATTATATTCTTAATCATATATGACTTTGTTTGACTCAAAAGCATGGTTTTTAGTGCATTTCTCTCTCCCCCAGTCACCAAGTTGGGTCATATCACTTGATTATATATCTCGATGACATTTTAGTCACGTAACTTCTGTACAATTTTGTCATTTTTTTCACTCTTTTTTCTTTTTCATTTTTTTCATTTAAAATGTGGTCTTCTTTCTGTCATGTAAATCTGACGAGTTTCTATCGTTCTGAAAATCGAGAAGGACACTATACCTGTTGAACCAAGACTTTCTGTGTTCTCACATTTTTTTTTTCTATGAACTGATAAGGTTTTTTGTTTTATTTTCTGCTAAACATCAAATTGTAATTATTTAGTCACGTCTTATTATTTTAATGTAATTAAAGTGATTGATTTTACCATCATATATAGTAAGTATCAATCATTGTAGATTAATTAAAGCAAATTATAGTTTCACAGCAGATTCTTCAGCTTCACATTACTGCTATACCTACCAGAAACAAGTACCTAGGAGTAGTTTATGCAGAAAGAGGTTTCTGAGTGTGTGCAGTGCATGCAATAATGCTAACAAAAACTGATTTATTTCATAGTACAAATCTATATGTGAGTGATGGATGGTTGTATTCATATCTTACATACAAAGAACTTAGAAATTACTGTATATTTACTTGTTCATACATACAAAATAACAAAAAATTCAAGCAACAAGGCCAAAACAACAAGCTCAAATCCAACATATATGTTTATTTATGAAATAAGTACACACACATATATATAGGTATTGTATACTATTTTTTGTATTGGTATTTGGTCCTGAAAGTGGTGTGAAGCCATCAAGGTTTGGGTTTATGCTTCTGAGTGTAGATATAATCGACATGCGCAGCTAGCGTTCTTCTCATCAAACACTCCTCAGTCTCTTCTTCACAAAACTCTCCATCTACCTCTGCCTTCATTTCAAACATGCCAATTCTCAGAACCAGAAAAATGAACAAAGAACAAATAAAACAAACAACACTATTTATCAAACACAGCAATTCACAAGAGCCAATTTTGTAAAACCACACACACCCAGAAAAGAAATTAAAGTGAGAAGAAATTACACGTACCACATGCAAGGAAGAGAGAGTGTTGAGTGAAGGGTTTGGACGTGAGGCATGGATGATTAAGTTGAAGCTTAGTAGAAGAACCAAAGTGAAGAAAGTGGGTTGTTTAGACATTCTCACTTTTCTATTCTTATTTTTGATCACTCAGATTCTGTGTTGGGTGGGAAGAGAGTTTATATATATAGACAAATTAAGAGAGGGTATGGTTGGGATTCATAATGTAAACACAATCACAAAGAACCCTATCGAAACTTCAAACGTAAAATTCTCGTGTCTGAAACTTTGTTGACTTTTTATCTGCTTAGATTTGGAATATAGTTTCAATTTTCCGTTTCCAAGAAGGAAATATTGGATGTTTGTCCCTATATATACTTTTAAATATGTTAGAATTAAATTAGGTTAAACATAAAAGAATTGTACAATAAAGGTAGTTGGTTCACAACTTTATTAGGATAAAAACATCATGGTTATAAAAATGGAAAATTAAATTTATCAACTATTGTTATTAGAAAATTATAGATAGCTTAAATTAGTACTATGTAAGTACCTGAATTATTATAAAAATTAAAACGTTTGAACACTTAAAATAAACAAAACTCATAATTTCATTTTCCATCATTTACTTTATTTGTTTTCGTTTTCTATATTTCTATTATTTATTTTTTTAAATAAACTTTTTGCAATATTCTCTATATATTATTTTTCAAATTAATTTTATTTTAAATAATATATTTATAAAAAAAATTTAACTATATATTCATGACAAAGTATTTGCAATAAGAAGTGATTAGAAAGAAATTGTCAAATAGTGACAAATTCTATGATTTAATGTTTGTCATGAACTATATTTTATAAATATCTACATAAATGAAACGGCTATTTTGTCACATAAATCATTATAAAATTATATTAGTGACTAAGTAAGTGTTTCTTTAAAATTATATGTTAAAAATATTATGAGAAAAATATATGAAAAGAATAAGTTACTAGTATCATACTACTACTAAAGTAGTGTCGAAGTCCTCATAAAAGTTATAGTCTCTTTAATGTATAACTAAAAAATTATTGTTCATTTAAGGTAAAAGGATATTGTTTATTGTTATTCTAAACGACATTACTTAATTGTCACAATAATCACATAAGACGAGTCTTTTAAGAGAGAACAAAGATGTTTGAAGAAATAACACCTTGTAAAAAAAAATAATTAAGTTATTGTCATGTGAACAAATATAAACTTTTATTTAAATGAGATAAAAGACATTTGAAGTGGAATGACCTTATTAAAAGGATCGTTATGATTGTCATTTAACATAATGTTAACTTTCACTTAAGCTTGAAAGGAGACGTTTTAAAGTGAGGGTAACTTAAAGAAAAAAATCATTCCGTTAGCTAAGGAACAAAAAGTTAACCACTTAAGTGCGTATGTAATGGAACTTAAGCAATTACTTATAACAAAGTTAAAATTGTTTAAGTGTTGGTCATTGAATATTTTCTCTTAAGTGAATGGTTATATGTATTTAAGTGATGGTTTAAGATTTTTTAAGTAATAATTATTAAGTATTATCAGTTTAAATAGGGTATTTAGGTATTCATGACCTTTAAGAAATTATGCGGAGATGATATAACATTTTATCTATTAGAAAAAGATTATTATATTTATTGAAATATAAAATAAGTGCACGTACTGTTTAAATTATAAAACTTCATTACTCTAAAATCAATTCACAGTAGCATATGCAAATTTAAAATAAAGAAAAAAAATAGATTAAAAAAGTCTATAATAAATTAAAAAACTAAAAAAAGTAACAATATACACTACAAGAAAAAAAATTATTTAGAGACCAATTTTTAGCTATCAAATGAAATGTTATTAATTGTGACAAAAATAGTCACTAAATTATATTTTAGTTGCTAAATAACTACAAAATATAAATAATGATTGAATTTAGTGACCTATACCATTAGATAAAGTAGTCTCTAACTTAATTAATTAGATAACAATTATTTTGACTTAATTTGTCACTAAATTCAATAATTACTTATATTTTGTAATTATTTAACAACCAAAATTTGATTTGGTGACTATTTTAGTCACTATTAGCAACTATTTTATTTGATAGCTAAATATCGGTTTCTAAATAGTAAATAGTTTTTTTTTTTTCTTGTAGTGATATTTGTTGTCATCTATAGCCTTCTCTTCCTCCTCCTCATCATTAGATGTGTTAATTTTCTTAAAACTTAAATATTCAACTACATGTTCCCCAAACCTTGTTGGCTAATCAACATGAGCAAATACTACATGATCATCCCACCCATGTTGAGAGAGAATTCACATAAAGTGTCCATGACATAATTTGTAACAATGGTCATTTGATTGGTCTGAATTGCATTTATGACCTATTTCGTATCTTGTGGTGTTGGAGGGAATGTTGGTTGTGGTGGCGTTGGTGCTTGTGGCTAGCACTCATGGACCTCCTTGTGTGATACAATAACGTCGAATAAAAGAGTGTGTTATATATAACAACACAAGACTATCCATGTAAAGGATTCATGATAACTTTCCAAAGGATATATAAAACCTAGTGATAAGGGCTAGAAATTCTAAGAATTTGTGTGAAACAAACACAATCCCTTCGATTCAACTAGATACGAAGTCACCAACATTTATGGTCATTATTCCCAATATTGTAAAAATGAACTTTAAAAAGTCAATGATAATGCCAAAGGTGTGGAGGATAAAAACTATGTTATAAAGAACAATATTCATCTAAGTTTGTGAAAATATATACTGAAAGTCGTTTCTCCTCATACACAGTGTGTGCTCCAGTTCTGAGATCATACAAGAGGTGAGTCGATCATCTATCATACTTTGGTATGTAGCTTAAAAGATACTCAATTATTATCACATATACATGTATCATAGGAGATGAACACTCCACAAGAAAAGCTCATTATAAAGTAAAATTCATCGTAATAGTGACTTAAACTTTTCATCCCTTTTTATTGTCCTATTAGGTTATTAGTTCAACATAAAACTTTCAAACTCTATTTTTACTAAAATATGTATTGGACTAAGAATTTATTCTACCTTTTCTTCCTCGTGCCTTTAGACCAAAACTCCAAAATTCAATTTACTAGAACTACACATTTTCATTTCTTTACCTCTTTAAAGAGAACATGATGATATATTAAGTAAAATATTTATAAAAATTCTTTAATTCAAAGGTCATGGCTACTTTTAAAAGTTTTTCATTAATATAATAAAATTTCTCTTTTTGTTTTCTTTCTCTTTTTGTTTTCTCTCTCTTTTTCTCTATTACATATGCCATGCTCTCATATTTCCTTACGTCAGCATACTAAGGGAACATTATACTTTAACAACCTAGTCAAATTTTATCAACTTCTAATAATCTTAATAATATAAAACAGACAACTAATAAAATTCGATTTGTACTATATATAGTTTCTGATCCAAATAGTTTGATTTGTAACGAGCAATTTCTGAAATTTAATCTGAAATCATTTTTTCTTCATCCAAATTCTTTTATTTTTTTATACAAAGAGTTTGATTTTTCTAACCAAACATAATAATTGAGTATTAATTTATTATTAAAGTACAACGTTTCAAATAACAACTCTTTTAATCAAATATTACTAAAAATATTTGTTATAATTTTAAATGTAAATCTTTTAAGTATATAAATTATTCCTCGCATGGTCATAACTTAATTCAAGTTTTTAAAACAACTACATCGTTAAAGAAGAAAATTCTCATATACATGAAACTAAAATAATTAATTTTAGTAAAATGTAAATTTCATAGCTATGAGTGTGTTTGGTAAAGCTAATAAGTTAATTACTAGTTTATTTGAACAGTTTATAAACTAGTTTAATAAATAAAAAATTATAATAGTTTAAAGTAGTTCATTTTAGTAATTTTTAAGAACAAACTTAGGGAAATGGATGTTATAAAAAGCTTACTAAAAAATTTAGTAATCTTTTTTAAAAAAAAAAAAAAACTTGCTAAGCAGGTGCGCTGCAATCCTAGTCCTTAAGTTTAGCCTTATGGAAGTTTCATTTAATTACTTCAGTATATCTATAAGGGAAAAATTCAGAAGGTCATTTTTAAAAATAGTAGTAAAAAAATTATTAAGAGACTAACAAGTTGGAAAGGGTAAGCTACTCTATTTTGTTAGGAAAGTGACGGATAACATCAATACTTTTGAATAATTATATTGTTTATTTTATCTTAATTTAAAAAATAAAAAATAAAAAATCTTATATTTTAACTCTTGTACTTAAATTTACATATTAAGAATATTTTAATTCTATTTAGATAAAATTTAAAATTAAAAAAAATCAAGTAATAAAAATTCTTTTGTCGTTATTTATTAATAAAAAAATTCACACCATTAATTAAGACAAATAAGAAAAAGAATAATGTTTCATTTTATATAAATATATCCATTTTAGTTCAAAATATATTTTCTATGAAAATAGAAAAATGTTAGTTTGACATTACTATTCACTTTATACTCCTATTTGACACTATTTTTTGTTAATAAAATATGTTATATTAATAAAATAATAATATATATTGGTGTTAAATGTTGTGAAAAGTTAATAGTAGTGTCAAAATATCACCATCCATAAAAATATATCATTTTATATTAATTCAATTTTTTTCTATATTTACTTCAAATTGTAATCCAAATTATTCTGAGATTTGAATTGTTCAACTAATTCTTCAAAATACAAAATTTACACACAGTCTACTCATAAATAATATCAATATATGCTACACAATTAACATGAACTTTTTAAAAAAAAAAAAAGCTTATAAGAAAGACAACTATGTATATAGAAATCTACTACACCAACATATTAAACTTAGTTATAAGATTGAAAAATAGTTAATGACAAAAAATGAGTTAAAAATATCCCATGAAATGTGACTAATTGCTAAGAGAGTGAAAAGAAGAATAAACTTATGTGAGAGAATTTGCTAATGTCACTTTATTTGATATTTTCTTTCATGATTTTGTGTCAAAAAATTCTTCTAAAAGTAAAAGGAATATAGGAGAATTAAATATTTTTTTTATTTTTTTGCAACAGCACTCTCTCCTTCTTCAACTTGAGAAGAAAATTATATATTTTCTTTAAAAAAATAGAATTAATTGATTATTATAAGTGATAATCAGTTATATTATTTTCAAATAAAAGACAAGATATATTCTCATTTCAAGTAATAATTACAATTTATATATTTGGAATAGACCAAATAATCAATATATCTTAATATAATTTATTATCTTCTTACCATAATCAATTACAAGTCATTTTTTTTTAAATATTCAAATATATCTTAATATAACTTATTTTTTTCTTACCATAATCAATTACATGTTTCTTTAAACGGGCGATTTCAAGATAACTAATTTGTCTTATTTTTTAATCTATTAAAAGTGTTTTTATTCAAATTTTAAAAGATATTTAAAAAAATAAATATTCCCAAATTTAGTTATCAGTAGAAATTTGTGTAAACAACTAAAAATATTTAATCAAATACATTTATAAAAAATTAATAATAACACCATTTACTATAAAAATTTAATAATAACAAATTTAATCTAAAAAATTTACCACCACCCAATATCTATATTGCACAAGACAAATTAAGTAACTCTCAAATGTGAATATGACATTATCACGATAACACCTGATTATCAAAATTAAAAGCATTAAAGAAAGAAAATTTAGAAACTAACACAAATCAAAATAGTTGTTAGGAACTAAAACCAAATTGTCCAAAAGCTAGTGGAACAAAAATGCATTTTGTCCTTGATTTTTTAAAAGCATGCAACTTGTTAATATATTATATGAAAAATAGAAAATACTTATTTTAAGTATTACTTTTACACTGATTATGAAATGAGAGAATAATCAATTCGATAAAAAGTGACTTATTTACATATTTTTTTAACTCATCCAGAACCTACTCCATCTTTATTGAAAAGAAAAAAAAAATACAATGTATTTATTCAAACTATTACATAAGAACTTCTATGAAAAATCAATAAAAAAATGAACATATTTTTTTATTAGTTAAAATTAGCTCATGTAAAATATATATATATATATATATATATATATATATATATATATATATATATATATATATATATATATTTGAATGAGTTTCTCTATAAGTTCTTCTGAAAGGGAAAAACAAATTTGTCTTTTTCCTATAATTAAAATTAACTTATACATAAATTCAAAATATAAAAAATAGAGATAGTTTATAAGATAATTTTTATAAATTAGTTCATTAGTTTTAGTATATGAAGAAATTATAATTTCAATTTTTTTTCTAACATAAAATGCACTTGTACAAAAAAAATTACTCCAAATTAGTTTGTTGAAACTCTTTAACACAAGTTCTTCAAATATTTATTTTTAACTTATGCATCAAATAATTTTAAGTTACCAACAAATCAATTTTTTTTTTCTCATTTTTCTCTTTTAGTTACAAACATTTAATTGGCTCATGGGTACTTGCTCTCTTATCCATTGAACTCTCTTATCCATTGAACGTTTCCAACGTTTCCATTGTTATTTGATGTGCCACACATTTTCTATAGTTTTTCTAAACGTTGTATCAGAATTAATATATCTAAATTACAAATTTTTTATCAAAAATATTTTTAATTTTTAATAAAAATAGTTTTTTGAATTTTGTAACCAGTATTCTTAGAGCACTGGCTAACAAGACTTTTCTTTAAAATTAAATTAGGTATTTTAGTTCTATTTATATTGTTTTATCTTGGTACTGAGACAATTTTTAAATTTAAATCTTCATTGCGAGGATTCTCCAAATAAAAACTAAATTCAACAGAGGATTAAGGAGTATGCGAAATCTTCACCACTTGCACTGAATAATAATTGGGAGAAAATAAATAACTAATAAAATTCAACCAAAACCTAAAGTGAAAACCAAGCTTCAACCAAATCACATGTTTATTAATATATCAATAAGAACTTACACACAAATTGAGATAAAGTTTTGTGATTCCATTAATTGTGCTGACCCTGGTCACCCTTTTGAGTGTAGATATAATCAAGATGTGCAACTAGTGTTTTCTTGCCCAAACATTCCTCTGCCCCTTCTTCACAATTCTCATCTTCTAACTCTACCTTTGCAATACCCTTCAATTCAAACATCCAAATTCTCAAAACCAAAATCAATTTAAGGAATAGGCAATGCAAACACACAAGAAAAAAAAAAAAAGGTTTCATATGGACTTGTTAATTCAATAAGGTGAATGAAAATTGAGAAGAAAACTTACCCCAGATGAGCCACTCTTAAGTGAAGGGTTAGGGCGTGAGGCATAGATTAAATTGAAGCTCAAGAGAAGAGCTAAAGTGAAGAGGGTGAATAGTTTAGACATTCTCACGTTTTTTTTTTTTTTTTTTTTTTTTTTGTCTATCACTTATCGAATTCTTTGTTTAGTGGGAGGATGGTGAGTAGATTTTTATATATATAAAAAAAGTTAGGGTATGTTTGGATTAAAAATTGGTATCTTGACACAAATTAATGTATTATTAAATGTAACTGATTTTAGGTTAACATCTTTATCGAAGAATGAAATCAATTAAAATAAAACTTAATCTTAATTATAGTTAATGCAATTGTTTTGGTATATATATTTTCTATACTATTCCAGTTTTAATACAATAAATTCATCTTATGTTTTCAACAGCAACTGTTTGTTTAGGAAATTGAGTTTGAATTTTTATTTGGAACAAATTTCAAACTTAATTAAAAATTAAAAATATTCTCTAACTTAATTAGATATTAATATAATTATGCTATTAAGCTGTTCTATAAGTATGTTATTGATATAGATTATTACTAATATTGTGAATAATTAATTTCTAGAGGAAAACTTTATGAACGGCAAGATTGAAAAAAACATACATAAATTCATTAAAGTATACGTTTTATTACATTAAAAGAACATCGATACAAATGATATGTCATACTTTTTTTATTAAAATTTACATTAATGTTATTATATGTCTTTTAATATACACTAAAGAAATCTATACTTCTATTATCTCTAATAAACAAAATTTTAGTACATTCTTTAACAGCGATTATTAGATAATTAATGTAAAATAAAATAAAATAGCAAACTTATAGTTATTTACAAGTTTCACATTTGTTTTCCACCATGTGAGCTCTGCTCTTATAAACCCTTCTCTCATGCCTCTCTCTCAACAATAAAATAAAATAATATACAAAGTTGTTAAAATAAAATAATATACAAAGTTGTTGTATTTTAATAGTGGAAATCCTAGTGATTATGAAGATGATAATAGAGATTGTATGAAAAATAGAAGAAGCAATGATAAAATGGAAAGAGAAAAGATAATTTGGGCATATTTAGGAGTCTCAAGTTCTCTTCCAAGCCTAAGTTTTCAGCCAACTTCATTCAGGCACATTACACCTTTATTAGGCTTCTATCAATTGGTTAATTAATATTTAATATTTATTCTATCTATCTTTTGTATCTTTAACTAATATTTGGTCACTTTAAAGTTAGTTCAAGATAATCATATAGCCAGACATTGAGATATTACGCTTCATAATTGAGAATTCTCAAGATTAGGAAAAAAAAAAAAAAAGGAAAAGCTTTTTCTAGATGTACTTTTTTGCCATTTGCAATGTTTATAGTTTTCTCATAATTTGTCTTCAAAGTAGTCCGAGAGATATTTTGATTAAATAATAATTGTATAATATTTAGATCTAGACCCATTTTTATTATATATTGTAAAGGAGTAACTATTTGTTATGTTCGACCATGTTGTTCTATTTGATTTGAAAAATAAAATAATGAATTTTTTGTTGAATTTTAATTAAAAATTTGTATTCTTTAATTGATTGTTTATTTGTTATGTTATATTTAGGATTGTAGTTATTTTATATTTAACTTGAGTGAACTTTAGTTTTTGTCTTTAAAATTTAATATTATGATTAATATAGCGTGAATCGGTCTATTAAGTTTGAACTGTGGACTTGAATATTGTTTATTTGATTAATTAGTATGTATACATAAGTTTCATTTTATATTTTATGAATGATCAAAATACGTTTATTTATGTTTCGTTATCTAAGTGATTATTGTAAGTTTTGTTTGACTATGTTCATGTCATGTATGTAGTTTAGTGTAAAATATTGCTAAAATTTGTTGAAAATGAGAAATTAAACTTTTTGAATGTATATTAATTGTATAGGTGAGGATGTCTTTCTAAATGGGATAGGATGACACTCTTTCCAAAAGTAAGATCTCCATTCATGATATAATCAATTTTTATAGTATTTGGAAAATGGATTGTAATGTGAGGTTTTTTTTTTTTAAAGAATGATACAATCCAATCACATTTGATGATCTTTAAAAAGATCATGAGAGAGTTTCCATTTTTTTCTCATTTTAGAGTATTTTTTCATAATAATGTCTAAAATGGGCAAAAAAAATTATTTATCAAAATGAACAAATTTTGCCAGTTAGATAGAATTTCACATTAAGAATTTTTTGAATTATTTCAGGCTGATCAAATAAAAGTGATATGCTGGCGATTTCAATTAAAGATATTAATTAAAATCTTATTTCTTACTAAACTCATCTGTGTGCAACCATTTTTTAATTATTTGACACTATATTTGTTAAGTTTAATAATTAAAAAAAATAATTAACAAAACTATAACAGATCAATTAAGACAAACAAAATTATCCTAGTTATTATTTTTTAATTGTTTAAGGTAATAAATATAGTGTCAAATAATTAAAGAAATGGTTACAAAAATGAGTTTAGTGAGAAAAGAGATTTTAATTAATGTCTTTAATTAAAATAACTATCATGTCAATTATATTTGACCAGTCCAAATCATGCCTCCAAAAAGGATTTATTAATGTGAAATTGTATCTAGGTGGCAAAATTTGCCCATTTTGGTAAATAATTTTTTTTTCTACCCATTTTGGACATTATTATGAAAAAGTACATCAAAATGGGGAAAATTTCACTAATTTTGTGTTTCTTTGAATAATTCAGAGTCTCTTTGACTATAAATTTAGTTAAAGTGGTGGTTGAAGATGTTTGATATGTTTGTTAGAAATCTAAATGTGAGTATGAATTCCACATTGAATATAAATGAGAAAAGTTAGAATTTAATAACTTATTAGTATCAAATTTGTCTAGTGAATCTCTTATCAAGAGACTGAACAATGATTTGTCTTACTAAATGGCTCAAATAAATATAAAATAAAATAAGTAAAAATTTTTGTCAGTGGAAAGTCTTCTTAAAAAGTATGTCTTATTGTGACGAAGGTAATACAAGTAAAGACCACCATTGATATATTTATGATTGGAAATATTATGCTTAAGAGAAAGTATATAATATAAAACAGAGTCACTTAAGAAAAAAATTGTTAAGAATTCAAAAATAAATTATGTATAAATTAAATTATCATTTTATAAAATATGTAATTGAGACTTGTTAACACTTTGATTTTGTAATATATATAATACATATACATATATATATATATATATACATATGTATATATATATATATATATATATATATATATA
>Ga0209700_102474_pt1 | contig 37174 bp, 29 predicted proteins | sample SiratroredBW_FD_187528 | JGI IMG/M metagenome (GOLD analysis project Ga0209700, IMG submission 187528) | Root nodule microbial communities of legume samples collected from California, USA - Siratro red BW (SPAdes) (version 2) | ecosystem: Host-associated > Plants > Roots > Nodule | place: USA...
TAATTGTGATTAATTGATTTTATATCATAATGTGCATTAACGTTCAAATCTGTTCATAATAGAAATTATTCAAATTATTGATGAGTATCGCAGATATAATTTCTCTATGTTATAATAAATTATTTCCGATACAGACTTAATCAAGTTTAATGCAGTATGAAAATTAGAGAAGTATTTCCAGTTTGAGCTTCATACATCAGAAAGTCAAGATTGCTCTGTTCAAGCATCTCAATGGCTAGTTTCTAAAAAGCTACATATAGAGGAGCAAGTTTAAGTTGAAGAACAACAAGGAGAAGCGAAAAGAGAAAAACATCATACAATATATTTGAAGAAAATATACTGAGTGTTTATTGTCAATTTGCTATAGAGAGCATCTAGAGTTTTGGGTTTTGTGAAACCATTATGTAATTCTTCACCATTGTGAAGTAAACCCTTGTGAGCTTTCATTGTTCTCTCTTTTGAGAGTGTTTATTTTAATCTTGAGTGGTCTTGATCTCAGAGGGAGATTGAGACTGGTATAACTTGGAGAGGTTTGTGTACTCGTGATAACCTGGAGAGGTTTGTGTACTCGTTGTAACCTGGAGAGGTTTGTGTACTCGTTGTAACTATTTGCTTAATAGTGGAACCTCTTGAACGGTTTGTTCAAGGGAGAACTGGACGCAGCCCAAGAGATTAGAGTGAACCAGTATAAAACTGCTTTATCTGTGCTTATATATTTTTGTCTTGGTTGGTGGTTTCTATTTATAGCGAATTGAGTTCAGGCTCCATTCAACTCCTCCTTCTGGAGTCAGTTGTTCCTACATAAGATATATACAAAACGTAATTGTAACTAGTTATTTATAAAAGAGTTATATGATAATGATATTTCATCCACACACAAAACAAATGGCTTAAAGTAGGCAACCCTTCAAACAATTTGGTCATAACTATAACTTTTGAATTTGATTTTAATATCGTTGATAAGAAATTAACTCTTCATAATCGACTCCATCATATATTTATTCTCAATTTAGTATCTATTTTATAATTTCTTACTTAATATTCTATATTCAATTACTAAAGAATTCAAAGAAAAAAAATGCTAAAATGAGTGAAAATGAAACAGATATAATACGTCATGTTTTAATAATTAAGTTTTTCAATTTTTTTTGTCATATCTATTTTTCTCTCTTTTTCTATATATATAGGTGGTTTGAATGTAAATGAATTTACTCAATATTTGTAAAATTAATAGATATTATGGTTGTTTTGAAATTTCAGTTATATGTAATTGTTTCCTATGCAATTATTTAATATTTATCTAATTGTACTGTTAGTAGATATTCTATTATAAAATTTATTTAATTATTTACAAATTTTGGCATTAAAAAATATAAAATTTATATCCTTTTAATATTAATGAATAAATAATATCATGTAATTTTTTTATTTTCTTATAGTTAATATTTTAAATGGTAAAAGAAGTATCATGTTCGAGCTTATAGTTTTCCCTAATGTTATATGGGTCAAAGTCAAAATCGAATATTACAAGTTGGAGTTAAGATTTTGTTTGAATTGAGGTTGGTGGAAAAGAAAAGAAAGAATGAGAAAGAAAAAGAGTAGAAATTGGAGTTGATTGGAATAAGAGAAATGAGGAAATTTGAGTGAAGAGTTTATAAGTGATTGATTTAATTGATAAAATAAAAAATTATAAAAATTAATTTAATATAAGAAATTATTTTTAGAATTGCAAATAAAAATAAAATAATTTTTAAATGAAAAAACATTATAAATTTTTAATAAAAATTATTTTTAAAATAAAACATTAAAATATTTTCACAAAATATAAAAAGTAAATTATTTTATTTTATTATTTTAATTATAATATAAAAATATATTAATAAAATATTAATAGTTAGTAAACAAATACAAACATATTATATATATATATATATATATATATATATATATATATATATATATATATATATATATACACATAAAAATACAGTTTACATATATATTATATATGCGTTCTCTCTTAGGTCATTCTCAATTCTCTGTCATGTGCTTTTTTATTGATATAATCTCTAAGTGTTTGAAAGAAATTATACACATAATCAATTAATATTTGCAATATTATCGATATTGTATAACTGTCTTCGAAAGCTTTTCTTTAAAGTGTAAAAAAGTTTCATTTTGTTGTTTTTTTTCATTTTATCTCCTCGTGTTTTTATACTTCCTTCGTAATCTTTCTATCTTCTACTTTACACGCTTGATCCAAAGAGAGAGTAAATGAAGGGTTGTTGGCTTTGATTATTCAAATTGGGTTTGACTGGTGCTGTTGGGTGCGTTCTTCCTGCTGGTTTGGGTTGGTGCAGTTCAATCACTTACAAAATTGATTCCATTTATCATTGTTTGGTCACTTGTTATTGATCGTTGATTCTGGGTTTGGTGTTACAAACTTGGCTGAAATTGCTAAAGGTTCCGTACCTCATCAATTGTCTCTCAGAAAATGACAAAAAAAGTAATATTAAATCAAAATTTAATCTTTTAAGGGCAAAATTAAGCCACAAGGTAACTTATAAAAGTTTTAGGATTTTGACCAATCTAAATTTAAGGACTAAAATTGAAAATGTTATAAAGTTTAGGAATTCAAAAGATGGAAAGTACATTTATAATTGGACAAACTTCTCCATATACATTCTTAGAGGAGAAAAAATGATTTTCTTTTTAAATTAAAATCAATGTATACAGCAATTAAAAAGATGAAAACTTAGAAAAATTATAAATTTCTTTTAACAAATTAATTTGTACATAAGGAATTTTGGTTTATAAAGAAATTAATTTCAGTTTTTCTTCGTTAAAAGGACTTTAAAGAAACTAACTTACCCCGAATCCTATAAATAATTATTTACAACTTTTTAGAAAATTTAGACAATTTTTAGACCATTTCGATAATAGAGTTTATCCAGATCAGTTTGTTGGTGAACAGGTTTAGTCCGTGCAAGGAAAAAAAAATCATAAACTCATTCAAATCCAAATTGAAATATTGTATTAACAATTGCTTTTTGTGTCCATTTTCTTTCACATGCTCACTTTTTTTTTTATCTTTTATATTGTAATAATCTTCTTTTATCATTCTAATTCTAATAATTAAGTTCCAGAGCTATTTGGAAAATTGTGAGAAAAAAACATATTTTTGGGAATCCAATTTGTTTTGACATTCCAAAAGATAGCATTTATAAAGTAGTGTGAGATGGAAAAGGAAAAACAGAAGAAGATGATTTAGCATAGTCCATTTCTCATCATGAGTTATTTGAATTGGGTCTATTAATCAATTTCTGAACTTGGGCCTCTTGACAATCATGACGGAACAATGAGCATGACGAGCACAGTGGTCACTCACGCTTCCTAAAACCGCTCTGCAATAAGATGAAATGAGGAAAGAGTGTTTGCATAGTTAAGCAATGGACACTGGATACGTACCTCTTGATAGCTCCGTAGCCGTGGCTACCCATAACCAATACAGATGCGCAGTGTCTCTCCACAGCATCACACAACACGTCCCTCGCATCGCCTTCCGCCACTTCCACAGTCACCTCACCAACCTTCAATCCAATCGCAATCATTAATAATTCAATCATTCATTCATTCATTCATTCATTGATCATCCATAATATAACTACCCATTTACTGGCACATATTTGCTTTGCCTTTTCTGCAACTTGATCAGCGTTGAGTTTGAGCTGCATCTCTACGGCAGGAAATATTTCAGAGCCTAGGACGCCTGTTGTCAGTTCCATCCATCAAATTGAATCCCGTAACAATAAACAAACAAACAAACAGAAACACACACAAACGCTTGCTTAATTACCAGGTCCTGCCATGGTGACAGCCGGGGGAGGAGAAGGTTTGGCATTGATAATAACGAGATTGAAAGGAGCATCCGCACCGAAAGGGGTGAAGAAGTGGTCTAGGGTCCACTCCAAGGCATAGTTGCTATGCTCATGTTCGTCCATCGCCAACACCATCACTCGCTTCTCTCCACAACTACTCTCCATTTTCTTTTTTCCACTTTCCAGATCTCTTCTCTATAACCATAACAATAACGATCAATATATATCACAACATATGCTTTTCACTTTAATAACTATTACCCTTATAAAACTTTCACCCATTATTAATTACTATTTTTTAATTTTACTTATTTATCCCAATGGGCTGCCGTAAGTCATCCAATCTGCATTTTTTTAATTTATAATAATAGATTATGTAATTGGTCGTTAAAAACTAAGAAACACAACTTTTCTCTCGCCTAATTTTTTCAACTATTTTTTAGCAAAAACTAGTAGGAATAAGAGTTTTTCTTAATCAATAACATGCTAAAACAGAATTTTATCAAAATACTAAAGAATATAAAAATATTATCTCAACCAGTATTTTAAATAGTTTCTAAACAGATATTTTTATTAATAAATAAACTTATTTATTATTCCAAGAAAGTAATTTTATATATTAAACATTTTTATTTAATTTTAATACAGTAAGTTTATTTATTAAACATTTTTATTATCATTCCAGAATTTTTATTTAATTTTATGGCTCAAGCTTTCTTAGACATTTTGACGTGCTAATTTACCGTAAAAATTAAGGTTATCAGAATGGGAAAAACCTTTTGACACTATTGTTCAAAACAAACATTTATCCTACAATCTTTTTTAAATAATAATAATAATATATTTAAGTCTAAAGTGAATGTAAAATACTGACATTGGTGCTGTATCAGAATTGGCTTTTGGTATTGTTGAGAGAATGTATTCTGATTGTTATGGGGTATTGGTGTGTGATTATTATTTGTCCTTTTCATTTGAGTTTTTATTTTTATTTTATTTTTATGTGTACTAAGATTTGTGGGACATGAAAGGACACGAATTGCACTTATCATGTTTACATAAAACCATTTATTAATTATCGTGTTATGTGGAATCATCACAACATTATTATTCTCTAAAGATGTTAAATAAAATAATGTCACTTGCATTAACAGCATTTAAGAATGTAATTTAACAATATTTTAATTCATAACTAATATTTACACATCATCCTTAAATTTTTTAGTAATGTTACTTAGCTTTTAACATTTAAAAAATATTTAGATACTCATTTTAATTAAGATAAAAAGATATAATTATGAGAAATAATTTAATTCAGATAAATTGTAAAAAAAGTATAAAATTATTTTAAATAACATGTTTTCTAATTATTTCCTGTAATTTTTTTAATCAACTGTCTTAAAGTTATAGTAATAATAAGAGATGAACTTTGAAATGTTAGTAGAATCAAGTACTCACCGTTTCTAGCTAATACCTTTCCATGTTAAGCGATAGAGATATTAACCAAATCTTAAGAAGATGGTATAATCGTCAAACCTTGTAGCACAATTGTATTTTGAATCTAACACAAACTCATTCTTAATTGATCGAGTCATGATTATAAAAAGATTCAATCTAACACTTAGGTGCTGAGCTTGAGATGTAGGCGCTAAGTGCTGGAGCTAAGCGACAGATGTATCTATGAATGTCTAACTCTATAGTTCGTCAGAGACTTAACTACAACTTCTGCGCTCGACGTCATGTGTCAGTTCAATGTATTGCATCAAATTTACTCTGTGCATACCTACAACACGTATAAACTTTTTTTTTAAACAACTATTGCATATAATTTTACTTAAAATAATACTTAAATATTTACCTTACTCTATGTATTTAACACATGTATAACTATAAAAATATTTATCGAATAAACATTTATCAAGTAGACCACGAAATTCTCTTCTCGTGCTCTGGATATTTCCATCCCAAGTTTCAACTAACAAACCTTAATCGCTAATTAAAGCTTCTAACGACTTTCAGGTTATATTACTAAAGTTGTCCCTTTCTCTACTAACCATGCATATCTCCATTTATTTGGTTGTGCTTCAAGCAAATTTTTATACTGTGGTACAAGATAATCTTCATTGTTGTGTTGTGCATATGTATTTTTTCACTCCTTGATATCCACCTTTATCTTTGATGCATCAATACTTCAACTTGTTTGACATTTTTATTTTATATGTATTTGAGACTCATATTTTAAAATACTTCCCTTTTACATATAGATTAAATATCCAAATCTAACATAAAGATTTTGTAACGAAAACAATTTTTAGTTTTTTTTTTTATTTTGATAATGTCTAAGAAATATAAGTTTAATTTAAATCTATATAATTGCATTTATATACTATTATCTTTTAAGAATTTGTATATGTGCTAGAACCACGACGATTACGTATTAATCGGAATAAATTGCCAAAGGTTTGGTGATGTACCTCTCAAGGGACTAAGTTGATCATCAAATGAGATCTTAAATGACTGAAAACAAAGTTCGATATAGGTTTTGATAGAGGGCAATGCATGGATAAAAAATAACTTAAAAGAAACATAATAGGAAGAGAATGAAGAGAATGGACAAGTGAATGCTGTAGTTAGAAAAACTTACTAATTTTTTTGTTAGAACATTTGACACATAAACAATTCAAACTTAGAAGTAGAACCAGGCTCAAACCCTTCAGAAAATTCACTTAAAATATATTTTATATCAACACTCTATAAAAAACACAACATAAAAAAAAAAAAAATTCAAGAAAAACATGTCAAGAAATAACTACTTCAATGTTGACAAAAATGTAATCACGTGATGTTTGTAATTTACACAAATAATTAAAATAGTGTATCATGATTCTTCCTGTATAACTTTTTCATCAATATTAAAATCACACTTCACTCAATTTTAAACAATGTAATATTAAAATAACACAATTTATATATACTAAAATAATATCACATTAACATTACTTGTTGATTTAGGTATTATTCATTTCATTCAAGGTATTATTCATTTCATTTAGGTTCAATAAAAATTATTCATTTCAATAATAAACTTGTAAAATTAACTAATTTTGATAATAAATCCATCGGTTAGCTTTATCGTTACTACGTCATTACTCCTTTAATAATATGATGTTAAGAGGAGTATAGACGTTTAGAGTTCAAACGTCATCTTTGTATAATTTGTATTCCTATCTGTACGTATGTCAAGGTCACGAGATAGATAATCATCCGTAAAAAATAATTTTAGAAAATAAGATATAAAAAAATGAAGAGGCAAAACATGGAAACTAAAAAACCAAGAGGAAGATTACAATGAAACCAAACTTATATTAAAATTCAATACGCACCTCAGCACCTCCGATATATATATATAGATAGAGATAAATAGATAGAGAGAACCCTAAACTTCACCGGCTTCTTAGTTCATATAATTTCGTGTAAACTTTTCTTATTCAGTTTAAATCGGTAGAAAAAAAAAAGAAAAAGAAAGAGTCATTAGTTATTACAACGAAAGGGATGTCAATACCCGAACCATACACATATGGTGCGTTCTTGACTCTCTCCAAAAATTCTATTACTTTGAAACCTAATCACCAAACTAGGAAACAAATAAAGACCTTACCATAAAGCCAAAACAATGGTAGTTGATGTGAAATGTAACGAAGCTAAAACTTTGAAAGCAAATTAAAAAACAGCTAGCTCTACCACCTCCAACAGCTAGCAATAGTAAATAAGGAGTCTTCTGCTCCAGATGAGATGAGGGGGTATTCAAAGTCCCAACTAACCCAAGAAGTTGTAGAAATAGACAACGAAGTCTGAACCACTTCACCTCTGGTAAGCAGCGTATTTAAGGATATATGGTAGAGGATTAAAAAAGAGGGATGAGCAGATTCATGAATGTTAGGAATCCAAGAGCCAGCAATGAAGAACTAGGTAGGACAACTCAATGAAGCTTTTATTTGGTGGACAGTGGAGCCAATGAGATTACAAGCAGTTGTCACCTCCATATTCAACTTAGCAGATGGCGAGGAACTCACTAGAATCTGAAATGCAACTGTGACTAGTGAACCCCCAGACCTTGCCTTGTTCCCGTTTGCGTTTGAACTGGTTGATGCTCCATCTCCTTCCTGCTCCGCCTGCCCATCTGGCAAAATCGTAAACCCATTTGGTAGCAAGGGAATGCACGAAGTGTCTTCACCACTCATTGCTGTGTTGATCGACGGCAGATCAACTGGGCAATAAACCACAAGTGAACCAGAGGAATCTACGCAGCTCTCTTGGAGTATGAACATGTTCTGACTCGTGTTGAAAGCCTACACATACATGCCAATGATGGGATAAAAGTTAAACGAGAAAAAAAAAAAGATCAACTGGATCACGAAGGAAAGGAAGATCGTCTTACCCGAAGAACAGATATGCTATTACCAGGTTGTGGACCGTTTGCTATCTGGGCAACCTCTTGCACGGCATTACCGTTGGAAAGAACATCCCACTAAACGAACAAAAAAATAAAAAAATAAATAAAAATCCTCTCGAAGGTCACATATTCAAATAAGTCGAATTATAACTTGACTATTTCAACCTGAGGTCTTTTTGTTTCATCCTTGAAAAAATTGAAGACAATGTGTGGAGGGGTGGGCAGCCAAATGGTAGTGGCTGCACTTAGCACCACACCATTAGGTTGTCCAGGATTTGAGCTTTTGTGGACAGTGACTCTGAATAAGATTTCATTCAATCCAGAGATTGTGGTCCATCGGCGGCCACTTGATGTGCCAATGCTGGCACAGAAATTGGTGACCATCCTTTGTGCTAGTTTCATCATGCTCCTCTTTCCCTCCGCAGATGAAATTACTGAAATTTAAATCCCGAGTTAAGCCAAGAAAATTAAACATAACATTACATTACAGAGATGCATTTATTTGTATACCTCCTCCAGGATTATCCCGGGTTGAGTTGGCTGTAACCATCAGAGAGGTAAGTCTTTCACACATTCTCTGGAGGGTTGCAAGCCATCTTTCAGCGCCAAATGCCATCCCACTATAAATAAGATTTCTGTAAAGCCGATGAGGCAGAGTTTTGTCTTCAATCTCTACGTGTTCAACCCAAGTAACCTACAAGACAGACAATTAAAAGAGTAACTACAAATGTATGTAAAGGGTTTGTAGCTGACAGTGACTTGACTTGTTTAACATTTTTACCTTGGAATGCCCGTCCGGCATGTCTTGGATCAAGCAACCAGAAGGATGACGATGAGACCGAAAGTGAGGACCAAAGTGGCTGTCTTGGGGAAAATCATAAGAAACGTCCACCACTGCCCATGTGCCTTTCTCAATTTGCTGGCAATAGCGAAGGAAGTAGAACTCCCGAGAAAAAACAAGGGGGGAAAGCACTTGCAACTCCGCATACATCTGAAAAGTAAAAAGAGAGAAAAAAGGTTGCATGCTACCAAAGGAAACCGGCGTCAAACATTTATAAAATAAAAGTATTTTCACTCAGTCCAAGTTACCAGTTGCAAAGAACCACCCATCATCCCAGGAGATATGACTTGAATCGTCGTTGCCACCGAGACAATAGTGGGAAAAAGTTCCATCCACTTGTTCTGCAAAGTACAAGTGAGCAACGCAGGAAAGTAAATAAAAGCCCTTCGATAGAGAAAGAGTGAGAGAAACATACTGGGTCCATAAACATGTCAGCCAAAGCCAAACTATTCATTGAAACGACTGCAGAATCTCGTGATGCTTCAAGGCGAACATTAGGATTCTTGGGGCGACTATTGGGCTTGGGGAATATTCTTTCGTAGGCATCAGAATTAAGGACATCTCTCCCGTCGACGTTGGACTTGAGCCACAAGGGTTCGTTTGTCTGCACCAGCCTGAGTAATTCTTCCATGGCATTGGAAGCAATGTCGGACATGAGGGACTTGTCCATGTCGGAAAGGTAAGGAGGCTGATAAGGCATATTTGGCAAGGATGAGGAAGTCCCCGCAGAGAGAAGATCGAGATTAATGGAAGGAGAAGGTGCGGGAACATGATCAACCAACGCTTGGTTTCCAAAACACGACATGGACAAATCGAGAGACGATAAATGAATAGGCTGAACAGGAGGGAGCTGGGAAATTGGTCTTCCAATGTACTTGGCAGCGATGCTAGATACTCTATCAAGCTGAAAATTAAATTATTAATAACCAGCGACTGAAATGGAGATAGAAATAGGATGATACGAAATTCAAGAAACCTCTTCTTTGAGGTGGGCATTCTCTAATCGCAACTTTTGGTCGTCAAAATAGGAATCATCATCGAGGGGAGGGCCACCACAAGAAGGGCAGATAACATTTTTCAAAGCCTCTCTGATAGCTATGTTCTCGCAGCGTATCTTGTCATTGTCAGCCCGAAGAGTACAGTTGTCAGCTCTCTCGTGCTGGGCCTGATCCAGACAAGTCAATAATTTAGAATTGGAACAAAAGAAGCAAAGGGAGGCATTGGACACATGAAAATAAAGGTACCTTCATCTGGGTCCTCCTGTTCTGAAACCAGAACTTGATCTGTCGAGGAGCCAAGCCTAACTCTCTGCTTAACTGCAACCTTTGCTTCTCATCTGGATGGGGACACTCTCGGAACATTCTGAACACAAGAGAAGAGAAGAGGTAGAAAGAAAGAAGAAAAGAAAAACAAGTGTAAAATGAAGGAGAGTGATGGGTGGCTTACGACTCAAGCCTCTGAATCTGGGCGGAAGTATGACGATGATAGCGCTTTCGCTTCTCCTGGGAATCCGAACCATCATGTTCACCTCCAGACTGAGAGCCACCGCCTCCACTCCCATACTCCATTCTCAATTCACCTCTCACAAAGGCCTACAGGGATACTGCACTGCACTGACGTACCAATGAATGAATGAATGTTTAGTACAGTACGTGTGTTGTCTCTTCTTACCAACTAACTCTAACTCACTCTGCTGTTCCTCTTACTGTTCTTGCCTGGTGTTGTTAGCAGGTTTTAAAGGAAGAACGGATCTTTAGCCAAACCCAAAAGTGGTGGAATCAATGACACCAGAACATCATGCCCTCTCTCTCTCTCTCTCTCTCTCTCTCTCTCTCTCTCTCTCTCTCTCTTCTCTTTATCTTCCCACTTTCTGTCAATTATCAAATTTTATTTCCAACCAATCTAATGAAAAAAAAGGTAACTTTTTCTTAAAATATTTTCATTATCTTTGGAAAATTGTATTATGTCATGTATGTTGTTAAAAATTCAGAATTATTGTATGTTTATATCTCACCACTAACCATATATCATCATTTCCCCTCAATTCGATCCTCTATGATATGTTTTATTTTCTAATTTGTAAGTTTTCAAAATAAAAAAGTGATATTGTATATGATGCACTTCATTCAATTACTTTTTTTAATTTTTTCTTTAGTATTCATGCATTTTAAAAATAAAAATATAAGTTAGATTTTGACTTAAATATAGTATTTATTCTTTTACTTTCAAACATGTGCAATTTTAGTGTAATATATTTTTAGTTGTGTGCGTCTATTCCTTACTTGAGTGACAAACCGACACAAATCAATGAATATTTATTTTCTGTAAAATTATTCCAGTATCATGGGTAAGTAAATATATAATCTTAATTTCGTTTATATTTTCTAAAATATCTTGATATGTAAATGGCTGTTTCACAATTATCACTTGCTTACAGATCAGACCTCATGAATTAAGTAAAGAACGATTCATGTAAAAAAAAAATTGATATTATTTAGAAGTGTGACAAATAGAGGAAATAAATTTCAATGTAGTGAATTTGGTGAACTAAGTTATATATGTTATTATATTTTGATATTTGAAGTGCAATCCCATTGACCGAGCAGAAATTTGAAATTATAGGACTGGATTATTTGTTGGATGTCACAAAATATTGTACAATTTGAGTGGTGGTTACAGTATATTTATTATCCGTTTATACATATACCAAAACATCCCAATATAGGAAACAAAATCCCTTATTTTGCTTCCGTTTTTATTTTCCCTTGATTATGAATAAGACAAAATAAAAACAATGCAAATAAATTTTAAATCATGACTCATTGTTGGCCTTACCTGTTTCTTTTATCTTCTTGGTTAACCAGATTATATTTTATTCCGCCATGTCATCTTCAGAATCCTCATTTTTTACATGCCAATATAGTGAAAGTACAACACAGTGTTTCAGTATAAAACCAAGATTGGATATCAGATATCAGCATTCAAGTTTCTACAAATTTCTCTGTCTACACATTCAGTGCCAAATCTCAACTTACTAAAAATACATTATCAGATATACGAATACATGGTAAGAACAAATCTACCAATCATTTTATTGATAATTCAGTTCAGATTCTTTTGTAAGAATATTAATATTCAGTATTAACTTATTCTCTAGCCATACTTTTGCTATATAAACGTTGATTGTATTAAATGTTCTTTGTGTAAAATCAGAGATAATATATTTTAAATATCAAAAACAAAAATAAAACATACGATTTCGTATCATACGACAGTCCATATTTCCCCAGAAAAAAAAAAAAAATCAATATCTCCTTGCCATAAGTTGGATTTTGTCTATACTGTTTTATTCAATTTTTTTTATCAAATGACTTAAATATGTTTTTATTCAATTCAAAACAATTCTTTTTTAGTTTACTAAAAATGATAGTGTTAGCCCCTTTTTATCATTTCTATTAATATGTTCACAAGACAAACAAAAAGCATATCACCAACCATTGTAACCTATAACTAGTGATTTTAATTACTCTAAAATATTATCATGTTAGTTTTTACTTTTATATATTTTTATGAATTATTGTTTCATGTTGGGGCATGAATGTTTTTCTTCTAAGGAATGTAATTAGTGTGGTGAGTGAGAGTATGTGCGTGATGATTTTACTCCTGGAACGATTTTTGTGGTCCATATTTTCTTCCTAACATTATAATTTAATAAGAAATTAAAAAGATTAACATATTTAAACAATCCATGTCTTATTTGACTTTTTTATTAAAATAGTATTTTTCTTTTACTTTATTTTTTCTTTCAATAGCATTTTTTATCTTTTTAATTTCTTAAATAACATTTTTTATTTTTTAATTCTTCTAATAGCACTTTTTTTTCTTTCATTTTTTTTATTTTTTTATGGTTATATCAATTTTGTGTTATTTTTTATTTATTTTATATTTCTTTTTGTATTTGTTTTTTTTAAGAATTATTAAAAAATTTAATTATTAGTTGATTAAAATTAAATAAAAAATAATATAAAAATAATTGAATTAAATTTTATTAAAAAAATTAACACAAAGAGAATAAAATAAAATATTTTATAGATTTTTTTAACTAATTAATCATAATAGAAATATTTTATAATAATTTAAATATGGCATAATAAATTATATTAAATATATTTAATAAAGATATCATTTGATCTTTTATAAAGATATCATTTGATTTTTTATAAAGATATTATTTGAGTTTTTATAAAGATATAATTTGATTTTCAATAAAAATGTAATTGATTTTTAACTAATTAATCATAATAGAAAAATAAATAATAAATTATTTTATTTTATATTTTATAATAATTTAAATTTGACATAATAAATTATATTAAAGATATCTGATAAATATAATTTGATTTTTTATAAACATATCATTTGATTTTTTATGAAGAAATCATTTGACATAAGAGAACAATAAGGTCAGTCCAAAAAATATTCACATTATGAAATGTTAGGATACACAAAGAGAACATGTCCGAATATTACTGGAGCGTCTACTTCTTGTCATTGATCATTTCGTTTTACACAAATTTTATTTTATTTTTGCTATTAATTATTTAGATATTATTTTAACAAAATAAAAATATAATTTTTAATTCAAATAACAGTTTTATAATTTCTTATAATTTTTCTTCCGATTTCAATTTCAGTACAAAATACAATTACAAAATTTTATCTTTATCAAAAATCAATTACATCTTTATTTAAAATCAAATTTTATCTTTAATGATATCTTTATAAATAATCAAATGATATCTTTATCAAATATCTTTAAAATAATTTATTATGCTAAATTTAAATTATTATAAAATATAAAATAAAATAATTTATCATTTATTTTTCTATTATGATTAATTAATAAAAAATCTATAAAATATTTTATTTTATTCTCTTTGTATTACAAAATTCAGGTGGCCATGAGGAGCTGTTAAAGGGTGAGTCTTCCACTCCAATTGTGCTCATTTTGAAACACATGAGAATTTCAACATTGATAGCATTTGTGAGATGTAGTCTATTTACAGATAGATTTTTCTTCTTCAAATATTATGAGTTGCATTGTCTACTTTGAGCTGCATGGTCATTAAAGATGTTAAAGTGGATTCAAAATCATGAGTTAAGTCAGCTCACCACATGTTAGAGTCTGGTTGGACTAACAAAAATATAGTTTTGTTTTTTTAAATATAAGTTAAATTGAACCCATCTCACTTAACTCACAAGTTAAATCCTTTCGAGCTTGATTAGAGGTGAGTTGACCTATAACTCACAAAGAACAACCTTTTATCATTTTTTTCATTATAATTATTTACTACATCTAATTATGTAAATTGACACTTTGTTCTCTTTTAAGATTAGAATGTTCTTTAATGATGTATTCTATTTGAATGTATAATTTATTTGTTTGTCTAATTACATAGGCTCACACTTTAGTTTCACTTAATATTTTCATAATATTCTTAATTGTGATTAATGTTTGGTGAGACAAGTGAACACCTTGATTGTACTTTTATAAATAGGTGGATCCAACTAATCCATTTTTAAATATGGAGTCGCCTAACTTTTGAAATACGATTTGAGTTTAACTCTACCTAACTTTTGAAATACGATTTGAGTTTAACTCTACACTGTTCTATTAGAAACTAACAACTAAATTAAGTTAATGAAATCACTCTTTAAAAGAATTACCAAATTAAAACTTTTATTAATAATAAGATGAAATTGAAAAAAAATAGCACATAATAGGTCATTAAGACTTAATTCTTTATCATAATAATATTAATAAAACTATTATTGATGATGATTAATAATTATTTCTTGATTTTATCAAATTACAAAAAAATTATTTAGTTATTTAAGTAATTCACAAGCCATTAAATTATTAAATTAGCTACGAAATTTGCCAGTAAGATAATTTATAAATTAAAATTTAAAAATTATATTTTTCAAAATAAAGATTTATTTATAAAATTTCAAATTATATAAGGATTAGCATATGAATTTGTAAAGGTATATAATAATAATAATAACAAAAAAAACAATAGAATAACTGAATAATATTTCAGAGTGTATTTGAGTTGGTAATTGAAAATAGATTAACAAAACAATAAAGTATTTAACAGATCTCCTGCCTTTGGAGACTCTCCCTATTTACTCCTCTGTCCAATTCTCTTCCTCTTCCTCTCTTTCCAACCTTATATTTATAACAACTCAACTTGACCTAACTCCCTTATTTAATGACTTTTATTTTATTTTTTTCATAGTCCTCCTCTGAAACTTTGAAAGGTGAGATATTTTCGTTTGTCCTTACACTTAGTTACTAACCAGGTATATAACAATACCTACCTTAGAGATTCACCTTGTCCTCATGGTGAAAGTGGGGAAACAATCTTGATCTTCGCAGCTAACTTCTAAGAATTCTCAAAATATGGTAAATGTTGTCATTTAACTAAGACTTCAAGTTCTCCCTTGTAATTTTTCCTGAGACTTCAAGTTCTCCCTTGTCATTTTTCCTGTTGTTCAGTGTTTGTTCTTGTTGTACCAACAGTTCTGCTTCGGTAGACAGGTTTTGTGGCAGGGATTGAGATGATATAAAAGGGCCAGCACTCCTTTTAAGTAAGGAGAAATGGAAGACATGGTGAATCTTAGCCATTTCTGGTAACTATAACTTGTATGCAACAAACTCAATCATTTCTAAAACTTCAAATGGGCCATAGAATCGAGCAGCTAGCTTTTGATTAGTCCTCGCTGCTAAGAATTGCCTTCGATAGGGATGGAGGTTTAAGTACACAAATTCTCTTACCTCAAATACAACATCTCTTCTTTTCTGATTAGCAGACTGCCTCATTATGTTTTGAGCTCTATTTAATTGAAATTGCAACTCATATAGGACTTGGTTGCGTTCTGTCATCATCAACCTGTCATCATCAATCGAACATCCTCCACCACAGATTCCAATCCACCCTTAACAAAAGAGGTGGTTCTCTATCGTATAAGGCCTTGAATAGAGTCATGTGAATTGAACCGTGATAATTCGTATTATACCAAAACTCGGCCCAAGGTAGCCACTGCTTTGGTTTGGAGCTTGCCAAACATCTCAAATAAGTTTCTAAGCACTTGTTAACAGTTTCCGTTTCCGTCTGACCGTCAGATTGAGGGTGGTAGGCATAGGGTTCCTTTATGATTTCTTCAGGTGCTGGTTCAAGCTCCTCTTCTTTGTCAGCATCTACTAGCACCAAGTGTTGCTGGCAGTGTCGAAAGGTGTGGGATGGGTTCCACTTCTGCCCACACTTGTAGCATAGACCCTTGCATTGGCGTTCAAGCCACTCTTCATTTGAGATCCAACGAGAATTATGCTTAGGGCCCGACGAGCTAGAAGCTGCGGTATGAGTGACTTGGTTCTCCTTAGGTTCTGGTGGTGGGGAACGTTCAAAGTAGTAATCAAAATTATTGGGCCTGACCCAATTCGTACCTCTATTGAAACCCTCACTAGACTTAGGTTCTGCTTCACGTCGTTTTCCCCATTGGCTTCCACCTTCCTTTCGCCAAGCTTAAGTTTCTCGCTTCGACAACCATTGCACGATCCATCAACGCTTGAAGGGATTCAAACTCCGTCACATCTAGTTTTGATTTAATCGTTGGTTTCAACCCTTCATGGAACATACATAGTAAGGTCTCTCCACCCAACTTTCTATGTGATCTGGCTGCAAGCTCAAAATCATGCTGATACTTCATGACAGAGCCTATCTACTTGACCTGCAACAATGGCACCAAGGGATTTGACGCCGCTCCTGGTTCGAAACGTTTCAGCAAGTCCTGCTTAAAACGGAGCCAAGTGTGAAATGTCGACTGAGCCTCCCACCACTCGAACCACACAAGAGTCTCCCCCATTAATCGTAGGACTGAATAATCAAGCTTCTCTCCCACTGGAATGTTCAACACTCGAAAGAAACGGTCCATTCTCACTAACCATCCATTGTATCTACTTCATCAAATGTTGGGACCTCTAATTTGCGTCCCTCATCACCCCTATAGCACGGGTTTCCCCGATTCTGTCCTCCTCCACTGGAATCCGCGATTTGAGAGGCAGTGTCCTCTTTCTCCTGATGCGGCTTCATAGTGTGATCCTACCGTGGTGAATGCATCGTCATGCATCGTCATATCGTCGAGCCTCTTCAATATCGTCTCTAACATCTGGCCGTGGTCCATCATTAGTTTCCCTACCCCTTAAACACGTTCCTCCATCGCTCCTGAGCTGCGTGTGGTAACCATTCACACAGGTTTGAGTGGTAACCATTCACACAGGTTTGAGTGGTAACCATTCACACAGGTTTGAATCCTAGATCGAGAATCTGATCCGAATTGTAAAGGTATCTAATAATAATAATAACAATAAAACTTGAGTTGGTAATTGGAAATAACAGTTGAACAAAAGATGAACAAATTTGAACAGAAAAATAAAAATAAAGCATTAATAGAATTCTTTCTCCTGGATTTTGAGAAGCCAGACTCTCCCTATTCACTCCTTTCCAGTTCTCTTCCCCTTCTTCTCTTTCCAACCCTATATTTATAACCTAGCTTCACCTCTAATTAACTCTATTATTTAATGACTTTTATTTTATTCTTTTCATATTCCTCCACTCAAACTTTGAAGGGTGTGATATTTCTATTCTATCCTTCCACTTAGTTACTAACTAGGTATATAATAGAATTTAACCTTAAAATAATTGTTTTATTAACTAGGATTCAGCGTTGGGAAATGTTGTTTGTTTTGAAGAAGGATATAAAGTTGTGAATTTGTTGTTGAAGCGATTGAGTGAAGAAACTTGTGGCACACTTGAGAAGGATGAGATTTCTAAAGGAGCAATCGTTATACGAGAAGGGATAGTGAACTGAAATGAAATAGTGGTGTAGATTGTTGAAGATGGAGTGTAAGTGTCGCTGATATGATGAAGTGGCTGTGATGTGATGAGTTCAAATTAAAGTCAGTCTGAGCAATAATTTTCTAATAGATATTAATTGAAGAAAGATAGAAAGGTGTACGAAGATACACAAAGAGTATATAGTTCAGTATTAGTAGTACTTTGTTTTACAGGAATACTATACATGGAGTGTTTCTTAAGGCTGCTCAGATCATCAGATAGATACAAATATGAATGTTTTTTAGTTCAATAAACTGGCGTGTTAGGCTTGATTTATTGCTGTGGAAATTGTAGCGGTGTTTGTTAACAGAGGGGAACAAGAGAGTAAAGTGCGACTTTATTAGCTCCGGTGTCAAAAAGTTAGAGATAGATTGGTTATGACACTCCCTCACTCACTCATATGTGTGTGTGTGGAGGGAGGAAGCTAGAGAAAAAGCGGAAGTGAAAAAGAGGGTTGTCCTTTAGGAATTGCTTAGAATAGAATAAAAGTGAGATGCTTACACCAACGTACACGCACAGATCCATAGATCCATCGATAGATATTAGAGACCAATAACTTTCACGTCAATCTTTCTCTCTTTCTCAGAGTCATCAACTACTCACTCACATAACAATTACGACTACAATGGACAGACCTCACCCAACTCTGATAGTACCCTCTCAACCATTTCTCCTCTCTTGTATTGTACGTCAAACAAATACTTTCAACCCAACAAAACATTCATTCCAACCTCAATCTTCCCCTCTCACACCCACAGAGCAAAAACATGGCCAAGAGATCAGATTTTGCACAGAAGCTGCTGGATGACCTCCGCCTCAGGAAACAACGAATGGCTTCCTCTCACACTTCAAACCAATCCCACCATTTCCCCATAGGTATTCTTCACCTCTCCCTCTTTCCTTCTCTTTTTCATCACCACCGCTCATTTCATTTTGGGTTGCTTTCCTTCCTCTTTATTTGTTCATTAATAATACCATATAATACCTTGTCTCTCATTTCACAATTTATTTTCTTCTTTTTTCTGGGTTTCTTTTTCCTCTCCCTTTCTCTGCCAGCGTCATACATGTTCCTAGTTCAACAAAATTTTACCCCATCCATTCTTAACAAGCTTGTTCACTGTCGTTAAATTAAACTTGTCCAAAAACAGACAAGAGCAATTTTTACAGTCATTGATCAAGACTATTGAGTGTGTCACATCAGATCTGTGGGTCAATCTTGTCTTTAACTTCTTTAAGTTTTATTAAAAAACTACATTATTTTTGTTACCGCCAATATGGCATGTATGATATACTTATGGGACTGGCCAAGAGATTGCTTTTGTTTCCTGATAAAAAAAATTCAAATCCTTGTTGAAAGTTATCTTTCAAAGCAAACATCCAACCACCTCCCTACTTACCCAATAATACTTCAAATAGACCATTGCCAAGTTTGTATGAATGTTTATTCCAAGCACATGCAAGTGTTGGTTTAAATTGTAAAATAAATTTCCGGAAAAAAGTATTGTTCTTTGGTCATTTCGTCGATGAAGCAGAAATTTACTCAAGTATTATACTATTTGGTATTCTCCTTTTATGGGCTCATTATTATTATTATTATTATTATTATTATTATTATTATTATTATTATTATTATTATTATTATTATTATTATGTGAAATTTCATATTGGTCCTACCTGTACGAAGTGAACACTCGAGTTATTTAGTGACACATACATGAGATTTTGTTGAATAATAATGTTTTGAAAAGAGTTTAAATAATATATGTATTGCTGCCTTTCTTCTTTTTATAAAGTTCTTCTGTGTCACTTTGACTACGGTTGAAGTGTTAAATAGGGCCTCAATGTGCGTCAGCTTCCGTTTTCTAGTTGACCATTCCATTTACTTAAACAAACAGAAATTCAACAAATGGGAAGGGATAATTATATTTTGTGATCTTGGAAGCACTACAGTATTAACTGGGTGCTTGCCTTATGTGTAGCAAAATTATTTCAAAATATGACACTTTATTTTAAAGGAAAACGGGGTGTGTGGGGACCGGGGTCTTGCATGTTTATAAAGATTTACTTATGTTTTTGCATAACAAGACATTCTAATAATCTTTGAGTAATATGTAAGAGAAAAGACACTGCATATCTACTGGTAAAGAAGACACTTCCCTCTGTTCAACTACCTACTTTATGGTTGATACCACAGTGGTATTTTATTTAGATTTTAAAAAATTGTGGCATGACATAGCTGTTCATACTAGCTATCAAACAGAAAGTTTCTTCTTTGAGAGAAGTTTACATATTTAATTTTTCCAAACATGTTTAAGCAGATGCATATGCTTACACAAAACAAGCATACAGAGGATCCAGAAATACAAGAGCTAATGAAATTGTAAGTTTTCATTTCGTATTATCCGCAAAAATTAAACCAGATAGCAAACATTTTGTTGGTAAATTGTTTTGATGCTGTGCAGGTGACATCCAGAACTGGGGTGATGCTGAATAGTTCTAGTAGAGGCCACAGATCAGTAAACAATGGGCAAGTTTCAAACCAGATGGTTCCATATGGGAAAGGTCAGAGCCCAAGGCAAACTGGTGATATGTCCCTTGCCCTGGCTTTTGCCTTTGAGAATGGAGGGAAACTAAAAAGAAGGGATTCAATTATGGGTTTCCTTCACCACATTAACAGGGGAACATTGGAATTCAGCATGTCAGAAAGACAATTAGCTTCAACTAGCAACTATCCTATCCAAATAAACGAGATATCCAAAGGTGCACACAAACTAAACCAGATTTTGAGAGCCTGCTCCAATGGCGTTAACATGGACACATATTCAATACAATTTGCAAAGGAACTATTGCAAGGAGCTATTGATTTGGAAGAGTCCCTCAGGATGCTAGTAGACCTGCAAAATAATTCACAGTTTATGATTACCTCACAGAAGAAAAATCGAATCACACTATTAGAGGAGGATAATGATGACAACGATGACACAGGGACGGAAATGCAACTGACAAGGCCAACTTTCTCTTTCGACATCCATACTACTCAGAACACCCAACAACTCGGAAAGGCTATTTTCATGCAAGGGCCAATTACTCTTACCAGCTCCAAGGAAGGTAGCAACTCAAATAATGAGAACAAAACTGTGAAGAAACAAGTTTCTCAGAAGCGATCAACTAAAACTAGCTCTATCTCTACCTCTGGCATTAAGAATGTCAATGCTATTTCAGAAGGGAAAAATCTGACGGCCTCCAACCCAGAGAAGGGCAGGATTCCTAATGTAATAGCCAAATTAATGGGGCTGGACATCCTTCCTGATAGAGTGGAGATGGAATCAAAACACGTGATGCTACAGAAAAGGGAGGGAATATCACCCAAGCATACTGCAAAAGGAAGCACTAAGAAGACTGAACTGCAGAGCAAAGAAATAGATAATTTGGTGACTATGAAAAAGCAAAAAGATATAGAAACCTTCAAAACGCCTGCAACTCAGGGTGAAGAGATGATATCTGGGGTGAATAAAAATTTGCTTGTAGAAAAAACCAGCTCTGAGTTGTCTCTTCAGAATGGAAAACCACTGTTGAGAGACCTGGATGGAATAAAACCTCTGAAAGGATTTGACAAGCCCGGCATAAAAGTTGACAAGCAGACTAAAAGTTCCGCTGAAAAGAATCATACTAGAGAAGGTCAAAAGGATGTTCAGGAGATAGTAAGAAAAAAGGATCACCCAAATAACAGTAACAGGGAACAGAAAGGCACTGTAAAGGGCAAAACCGACTACCCAGTTCTTAACAATATGCTATCCCGGCTGGAACAAGTGAAAGAAAGATCAGAAGTTAAGTTCTCGATTCAAGAAGACAAGGACGTCAATGCAAACATTGTTCATCCTGAAAAAAGACACACAAACAAGAACATCATGAACAATGAAAAGAAGTCTCGGAACAATAATGGAATTCAAAAGACACACGTACTCTCCAAAAATGGGCTTCATGAAGAAAAGCATCGCAGAGAACAACAACTCCAGGTGAGGGAAGAACAAATGCTGATGATGAGACCACAGGGAGGGAGTGAAATCACATCAAAGAATTCACCAAAATCCACTTCTCTGAAGAAGCAGCTATCCATGAACCCGGCCACACCGTTCAGGAAAAACACTGGAGAAAAAAGTGTAGCTGCTATGAAATCGGAAGGCCTTTTAACTAATCATTATGATCTAGTCAGAGATGAAGCATCCAATAACACAAATGAGAATGTAAAAGAAATTGTCCTTAGGAAGTCAGACCAAATTTTCTCTTTAAGAGGTCAAGAATACGGACAAGCTAAGCAAAGTGGCATTAGAACTTTGATGGATGAAAAACACGTCTATAAACTGCACAGCAAGAACATAAAGAATACCAGAAAGCAAAATGTAGAGGTCATTGGAAAGATTGATCAAGTGTTGACTGGAAGAAAGGGAGCCAAGCTTATCACTAAATTAGGAAAACGGCAGATTCCCACTTCTGACAAATTTGAAGTTTTGAATGAAACAGAAAAGGAAAGGATTAGCTTGTTCAGAGAAACAGATGCACACATCATTAGCCCCAATGAACAAGTATATGTGGATGCGACTGAACCATTGGATGCAAAGCTCCAACCCCATAAAGAAGCTGAACTACCTCCTACATTATCCAGTTCTATTGGTAGAGAACTTCAAAGCCAACAAGATTTGGTAGCAATAGTTCCCAGTGATTTGGTAAGCTCTTTTTTATTAGCATCTAAAGCCATTACATATTGAGAACAAAATATAAATTAAATGGCGACAAAATTTCTTCCAAGGAAAGAAAAGAAAAAACACCAAAGTTGATTGACAAGCAGCTAATTGAATAAATTTTTTACAGCATTGCCAAGATGTGTTATCATTGCAAGATCCTGTTGCAGCAGATGAAAGATTCGTGACTGGTGAAGTTACATTACAGAGAAAAAATGGTGAGCATGTATAACTATAATTTTAAACTCAAGTTTGATTTAAGAAGAAAGAAGCATTTCATCTGGTGTAATGCATTGAGAAAGGCCCCTTTACCACTTCCCATTGGTTATGTTCCTTCACCCTTCATATATTTATAATCTTTCCCACAAAATCCATCAAAATCTTTCATTTGGTTCAGCATATTAGATGCATGAAACAAACCGAATAACAGCCACTAACAGATCTCCCTATTTATCTTTTGCACAAGTTTGCAAAATAATTCGATAAAAAATATAGATGGAATGAATCAATTTAAGTATTGGATGTTACTAAGATTTGCTTAATATCACAGGAATTCAGGAAGACAGACTGCGTGTTAAGCACTCAAACCTAGAAGATCAGAATATTTGTGAAAAAAGCTTCCAACAGCCGCTAACGGAAAGTGAAAACTGCCTCAAGTGGATTCTTGTCATGAGTCAACTATTCGTCAACACTGCAGAAGGACTTTTCAAACTAAACATCCCGTTTAACGTTCTTCAAGGTGGTGGCGGGGAGATTCAGGACGAAGGTAGCAAACTCATATTAGATTGTGGGTATGAAGTGATGAAAAGAAAGGGAATACGGCAGGAACTCAAAAAAGTTCATAGTTATTCAGGGATATTAATGGGTACCACCAACATAATAGTATCCTTTGATGAGTTAGTTAGGCAGCTGAATAAAGACATGGAGAAGCTCAAGTTCTATGGTAGGAAAAAAAGCTGCCAATTTGATGTTGAAGACTACCTACCTAAAATGCTTGAACATGATGTTTTTGACAAAGATCCAGATGTGAACTGCATGTGGGACTTAGGTTGGAATGATGAGACAGTTGCATTTATTGAGAAATACGATGTTATAAGGGATGCAGAAAAGCATATTCTTAGTGTTTTACTGGATGAGATCACCCTAGATTTTTTCATGTTCAATCATACACCGAAACAGTAGAAAGAGAGCAGCTCCAAGTAAGGGGGATATGGAGCTGAGTTTGTCATGTGTAATTTTTCAATGCAATTTTGTGTTTTGTAATTTATAAGGATAAGGATTTGATTACGGCAATGATTTCTAGGTTTAGAAATTAATTCCGTTTCTTCATATCAATTTAGCGTGGTTCACGAAATAAAAAAGATTGTCTTATTTTGTTTTCGCTATCAGTTCTTGTAATTTTTTATTGATTATGCGGCATGAGGAATATTCCTGTATTTGGAGGAAGAGGTGTACATCTTGCAGCCATGAAAGGAAAAGAACATCAGGTATATAGATTAAAGAAGGCCTTCGAGCTTGGAATAAATTAATTGATGCTTTCTTATCAAAGCAAGGTTTTGTGAAGTGCACAGTAGAATTCCGTGTATATGTGAAGGAAATCCAGCACAAGAATTTAGTTCTTGTGTATGTGGACGATTTAATTGTCACAAGAAATGTGCAGACTGAGATAAAGCAGTTTAAGGTGAAAATAAAATTAGAATTTGAAATGTCTAATTTGAGAACTCTCAATTATTTTGTTGGTCTTGAATTTTTACATACTCCTAAGGGAATACTTCTACATCAGAAGAAATATACTTGTGAAGTGCTGAAAAGGTTCAATATGGAAGATTGTAATGTAGCTCTTACACCAGTGATAGCAAATCTCAAATTAATTGAAAATTTAGATCACTCAGGTTTCTATGTAACAACAGTCCTAATATTAGTTATGGAGTTGGGTTGGTAAGTAGATTTTGAATTATCCTAGAGTACCACATGTGGCTATAGCTAAACATATATTGAGATATCTAAAAGGTCAAATGACTATGGCCTGCTATTCCTGAAAGGAGATTATCAAAATGAAGCTATCATAGAGATTTTTTCTGACTCGGAATCTTGTGGAAATAAAGTAGGGAGAAAGAGTATGTTTGGCTATTTGTTCAAGTATCTTAATGCACCAATTTCTTGATGCTCAAAAAGGCAAAAAATGTTGTAACACTCTCTTCGTGTTAAGCCAAGAATATAGCATCTGCAAAAGCTACATGTCAGATCTTGTGGCTAGAGCCGTTGTTGGAAGAATTGAAACTGGAATATAAGAAACCAGTACAACTATTTGTTGACAACAAATCAGTTATAAGCTTGTTCAAAAATTCAGTTTTTCATGACAGGAGCAAACACACACATTGAAACAAAGTTTCATTTTCTTAGGGATCAAGTGAGCAAAGGCAAATTGGAACTTGTGTATTGCTGCACTGAAGATCAAGTGATAGAATTTTCACTAAGTCACTTAGGCAAGTGAGATTTGAAAATTATCCAAAATTAGTGTTAGACTTTCTATTGAAACTGTACACAGAATGTTACACTTTGAGTTCTGTTTTCTTTCTTATAAATACAAGTCCTGATGTATTCTTTTAATAAGTGAATGACAAAACCTCTTGTTTCTCAGCATTTCTGCGTGTGAGTGCTCTGTTTCTGTTCTGCTAACCCTAACACTTCTCAAAGAAATTTGAACTAGACCAAACTCCACCATATGTTGAAGAACAATAAGAACTTGCTGCAGCTGATCCGTCTTTACTGTTTTTTTTTTTTCAGTAGCCATTCATGCTTCCTTGACCCTCCGCTAGAACCCTTCCTCTCTCCGTTACTAGTTAGCAGATGCAAAATGTAAACCGCCGTTTTAATTTTTTTTTTTTAAACAAATGAATTCTTCCTACTTTAAATTGAGAATAGACACTTCTCTCATGAATATAAAAACATGTTTCACACTAGAGAGCCATGCAACACATTTCCCTCCAAGCCCCAGATCTTCCGTGCTTACAACACATAAATTTAACATCTTCAATTTTCAGGATTGATGCGAAAAAGAAAAGAACAATTAAGCAAACCAGGATATCGATATAGAACATTACCTGGTTCAGGCAGCAAGTGGCGCAGGAGGAACTTTTGCCAATGGATGATTCTAAACAGGCCTCCAATTCCACCTTTTTTTTTTCTCTCACCAGAAATCTCGACAATTGCAGATTCCATTCTCAAAATGATGAAATCGACTTGCATCTCTTACTGTTATCTTCCTCTCTGTTATAAGAGTCATAAATTTTACTGCATTATGGCAGTCAACACATATACGCAAATTTTTTGTAACTAGAATGGGATTGCTGGGACTGGTATTAAGAATTCCAAATGCAATGGCTATTTTTTCGCTATGATAAAGGAGAATCTGTTCCTTCTCCTCTTCTTCAACATCATGGAAAACAAAACCAGAATCTGCCTGATATCCCACTTTTTTCATCTGCACCAATAGTTCTTGTAGCTTGTTATTTATGGATACTGACTGTGGATGAGATCGATCACCCCCAATGAATCCATGGATTACCCCAGAGATCTCAATCCAACTGCATCCTGGGCTTTTCTTGTAACCTTGATGCTTCTGTATGCTTCTAATATGTGCTGCATCGTCCCATCTGCCTACGGAACTATAGATGTTAGACATGAGAACAAAATTTCCAGTACCCTCAGGTCCCAACTGCTGGATCTTCTTTGACACCCGTTCACCCATTTCAACATTATTGCGGGTCCTACATGCAGAAAGCAATGCACTCCATACACGAACGTCAGGCTCAAACGGCATCTTTTGAATAAAAGAGTATGCTTCATCCAGATTTCCGGCTCGGGCCAGGAGGTCAACCATGCATATGTAATGTGCCATCCTTGTTGAGATGTTGAGATCTTGGCTCATGGTATTAAACCAATATTTCCCTTCCGTCACAAGTCCTGAATGGCTACATGTAGATAAAACAGCAATAAGGGTCACATCATCCGGCTTCACGCCTGAAGCCAGTAATTCGTGAAACAATGAAAATGCTTCGATGTATAGCCCATGAATGCCATAACCAATTATCATTGTATTCCACGAAACAATATCCCTCTTATTCATTCTATCAAAAACATGCCGACTGATATGAATCTTTCCACACTTTGCATACATGTCAATTATGGCATTACAAATGGAGGTATTTGCAGTGAAGCCTCTAACGACTGAGTATCCATGGCAACAGATCCCATGTTGTAGAGCGGCCAAATGTGAACAAGCTGGAAGCAAACCAATCATGGTCGCGGAATCTGGGCTGGTCCCAGATAACTGCATCTGGCGAAAAATAAGTACAGCTGTTTCTGCATAGCCATTTTGCACACATCCTGAAATGATAGCACTATAAGAAACGGAGTCTTTTATGATCATTTCATCAAGAAATCCAAGTGCATCATCCATGATCCCACACTTTGCGTACATTGATATCAGCGAGTTTCCCACTGTTGTGTCTGAATTTATCCCTGATTTAATCATGTAACAGTGCAAGTTTTTCCCCTTATTCAGATCAGTGAGTTTTGCACATGCTCGAAGTGTGCTTGCAAGAATGACTGGTGTAGGATTCAAGCCATGCATATATACCATGGAATCATAAAGGGCCAAAGCATCTCTCATGGAGTCACAAATGACATATCCCCCAATCATAGCACTCCAGCATATCTCGTTCTTTTGGTTCAGGGCATTGAAGATTTTCTGGGCATAAGATAAGTTATGGCACTTGGCATACATATCCAAAAGCCCAGTGGCAACCACCACATCATGACTGAAGATTTTTCTTACAGAGTAAGCGTGAATAGCTTTCCCCTGGCATAAGGCATTAGCTTGTCCAACTGTGGGTAAAAGAGATACAATAGTGGAAGAATTAGGTGCAATTCCGGCTTGCTGCATTTGGACAACTAAGTGAATTGTTTGATTGTGAAAACCATGAAATGAAAAGCCAGCAATGATTGCATTCCATGAGACAATATCCCTGTGGGACATACTATCAAATATTGTGCGTGCTTCAAAAAAATTGCCACATTTGGCATACATGTCAAGCAAGGCAGTAGAAACGTAGAGATCGGCCTGTAGGCCAAGTGTGACCGCATGGTCATGTATTTGTCTTCCAAGTTGGTTTGCTTGGAGAGCGGAACAGGCTTTGAGAAGAAAAGGGAAGGTAAATTTGTTGGGTGTGACACCTAGTTGCAACATGCGATGGTACAGATGAATGGATTGGAGAAAAGGGCCAGTCCAAGCATAAGCTCGGATCATCATGTTCCACAAAACAACACTTGGGTTTGGAATTTGGTCAAACACATGACGAGCAAGTTCGATTTGATTACGTGCAGCATAGAGACGAACAAGGTTGTGAAGCATACGGGGCTGGTTGTTGGTATGTTGAGAATGGCGGTTATTTTGAGTGTGAGGCGAGCGAGGTTGGTTTTTGGGGTTTGAGATCAAAGCTTCTTTGCTTTTCAAATATCTCCGTTTCATTGTCTGTCAAACCTAGAAGATCAGAATATTTGTGAAAATAGCTCCCAACAGCGGCTAACAGAAAGTGAAAACTGCCTCAAGTGGATTCTGGTCATGAGTCAACTATTGGTCAACACTGCAGAAGGACTTTTGGAACTGAACATCCCATTTAACGGTCTTCAAGGTGGTGGTCGGGAGATTCAAGAGGAAGGAAGCAAAGTCATATTAGATTGTGGGCATGAAGTGATGAAAAGAAAGGGGATGCGGCAGGAACTCAAAAAGCTGCCAATTTGATGTTGAGGACTACCAACCTAAAATGCTTGAACATGATGTTTAGGTTGGAATGATGAGCCAGTTGCATTTATCGAGAAATACGATGTTATAAGGAATACAGACTTAGAGTTCTACTGGATGAGATCACCCTAGATTTTTGCATGTGAAATTTTTTCAATGCAATTTTGTGTCTTGTAATTTATAAGAAATCAATAATGATTTCTAGCTTTAGAAATTTATTCTGTTTCTTCATATCAATCTATAGTGGTTCACGAAATAAAAAAAGGTTGTCTTTTAAGTATAAAATGATATGAACGATTAAAGTATTATTGTTTTTTATAAGAAAATGTTGTGTCTGTGTTGGGAGCAGTGGAAAAGGAAAGGATATTCTGTTGTATTATATTCTGCCTTGCATTAACTACAGGCAGAGGGGTAGAGAAAATCGAATTGGCATGGCGTCATCGTGTTCAGGGTTTGAGTTCCTGACGAGGAAGCCGTACACTCCGCCATCGTGGGCGTCCCATCTCCACCCTTTACCTTCCAACGTCTTCTCTCTTGCCCATGTTTGTATTTATTTCTAAGACCCATTCTTTCATTTCTTTCAAGATTACTCCTATTCAACTCTCTCCGTCTTCTCTCTCTCAGCTTCCCACTCCAATTCACAGATGGAACCTTCCCAATCTGCCCCCCAATACGGAGCTCTGGATCAAGGTATGTATGTTATTCCCTTCCTTCTTTCCTCGTCATTCACTCACCTCTAGGTATTGTTGCGTAGCGAGACGACCTTTCAGGAATGCAGCTCAGTGGAAACAAAGTGAGGAAATTGGAGTTCCTGATGGCCGACGCCGTTGCGCAAGGTGCCGACTCTATCATCACAATCGGAGGCATCCAGAGCAACCATTGTCGCGCCACTGCCGTCGCCGCCAAGTATTTGAACCTTGACTGTTTTCTCATCCTCCGCACCTCCAACCTCCTTGTTGACAAAGATCCGGGACTCACCGGCAATCTTCTCGTTGAGCGTCTTGCTGGAGCTCACGTTAACCTTATATCCAAAGAAGAGTATTCAAAAATTGGAAGCGTGGTCAGTCTACTTCTGATATCCCATTCTTTCATTCATTACATCTCATCCTATCCTTATTGCCATTTTCTCCCTTTTCTTTTAACCATCATCACATTCACTTAGTTATATTCATTAATTATTCAATTCCTATTACACATTATTGCTTTCAAACTCGCGCATGCCATCCTTAACATTAAATGCCAACAAATGTTATTGTACCTATTCGACAGACTAACTCTTCCTTTGAGTCACAATCATGGAAAAATGTTTCTTTTCGCTGGGAATGCTGCATAATATATTTCGTGTTTGTGCTGTGAAAAACTCTTGGTCTTTCTTATTGTATAACTTCTAGAAATACTTCTAGCCAAAAACATTTCTTTCTTTATTTTTCCTCTGATTTTAGAGACCTTAAATGTTCATAATTGGTGTCAGTTGTTGTTCTTATCTTACAGTCTCCAAATTCTGCTTCAGTTTTTGTTGGATTCTTTCTCGTTAAAATATACATGTTGTAGCCTTTGACTGTTTCTTCATTGTGAATGAAGTTTTAGAAATTGGAGTTAGATTCATATGACATCATTTTGGAAGCAGCATCTTGTTTACTCGCCTCTGTTTTAAGTTGGCTAAGTTGACATGTTTTTATTGCACGTATTGCTGAATGATATTTTATCCATTGAACTTTTTCTTAGACACTCACCAATGTCCTAAAAGAAAAGCTGATAAAGGAAGGAAGGAGACCATATGTTATACCCGTTGGGGGATCAAACTCTTTGGGAACATGGTGAGTGAGACTATATCATTACTTTCTTGCCTTTTATAACTAAGGTATAAATTAAGTTGTCCCTAATTTCAAACTAATATAAAATTATTTATGCATCTTGCTTGAGCTTTTGGATATTTGGTTTATGACATGGTTAATAATTCTGTCAATGTTAGGCCCAGCCCATTTTAAGAGTCTAACCCTCAAGAGCAAAAATAGATTAGAATAGCTATACTTGTATATAAACTTTGTTGCATATACAGAGGGGTGTGTGAACCATCATTGTGTAACCTTGAGCAATTTAGCTCGGTGGAAGGGAAATACTCTTAGGGAAGACTTATCTCTCAAGTGCAATACAAAATTCTTTTCTCTTTCTCTCTTTTTCTTTTCTCATTATCTTGGTGTCTAACAACACTGGTTTGACCTACTAGATGCAAAATAAGGGAGCAATGGAATCTTGCATCGATGCTTTGGAAAATTCAATAGAAACATTAAAGGAAGTAAGGTAGGAGCAAGGGAATCAACTATTAGAAATCAAGACGCAGTTGGGAAAAATTGATAAGATTGATATTGCATTGGGACATATGATGCAAAAACTAGGACTGGTGATGGATGAGGATTAGGACCGTCTATCAAGTTCTTGGTCATTCCACAATGAACAAAGAGGACACAAGGGGTAATGTGTCGAGTAGGGGCAATGATGTGATACGTTTTTGGTGCAAGGAAGTGGACTTACCAACATTTGATGGAAATGATCTGTTGAGATGGATTGTTAAGGGGAAGAAGTTCTTTGAGATCCTACAAATTGAAACTTCCAAAACAATGCAACTCACTTTTGCCAACATGGAAGGAATTGCAGTGGTTGGTTTCATTTCTTGAGAAATGAACCCCCAAGTTATCACATAAGGGCTTTACCACAATGATCATTAAGAGGTTTGGCACAAGAAGTATGGAAAACGTATATGAACATTTGTCCATTTGTGACAAAATGACGTAGCAGAAGAATTTGTCCGAGAATTTGAAGTCTTGTTAGCCTCAGCAGAGACTCTTAGAGATGAAAGACTACTAGGTTTTCTCTTAGGTGGACTGAAATTGGAGTTAAGATATAGGGTCAAGACCCATGATCCTTAAGAAATTACGCTAGCCATGTCTTGGGCTTGAGACATGGAGTAGGGAATGCGCCATAGGCTCCAAGGGGGCATGTCCAAGGGTCCAAACATGTCATATTTTTCTTTCTTGAGGAATTTTGTAATGGGGATAAACACTTCTTGAGTGGGATTGTCTAGTCAACCCCACGGTAAGGACTGGCAACATGTATTGGTACCAAAGTAAACTTCGTGAAGGTCAAAGGGGGAGCTCGACCATATCAACCCAGAGATTGAACCCAAATGGATTTGGGGGATCAACATTGTCTAGGAACATAGCGTTGTAACAATTGCCCTATGTGTTTGGACATGAGTTATCTAAAGATTTCTATGTGTTTGGACGTGAGTTATCTAAAGATTTCTATTTGTTTGGACATGAGTTATTTGAAAATTTCTATGTGTTTGGATATGATTTATTTGAAGATTTCGATGTTTTTGGATTGAAGAGGGTAGATGTGATTTTAAGAGTAGTGTTCCAGAAAGCATTGGGAGAGGCAAGGATGAATTGGAACACTTTGCCAATCACAATTATGCTATAAGGGAGGGTCTATAAAATAGTGGGAGATCCGACACTTAATCAATGACTTCTTTTAAAACTTAGGGAAGGTTTTGTCTCTACCCTATTGGTTTTGTCTCCACTATCCCTAGAGGCTGAGAACAATGATGGAGGATAGTGATAGAGAATCCAAAATCACTCATCAGCAAGAACTAAGCTCCAACAATTGTTGAACAAATATAGTCTAGTTTTTTCAACTTAGCAATGATGACCATCTCACTGTGACATCAATGTTAAGATTCCTGTCGTGGCTGGAATTGATCCCACTAATGTAGGACCTTACACATATGCACATGTCCAAAAGAATGAGATTGAGAAAAATGGTGGCTGAAACGGTAGAAATGGATATTTTTCAACCTAGTTTGAGTCCTCTTTCAAGCACAACTATTTCGGTAAAAAAGATAATATGATAGTTGGAAGTTGTGTTGATTATCTCACTTTGAATAAGGCTATTATTCCAAATAAATTCCCAATTTCAGTGATTGAGGAGTTGTTGGGTCAGTTACATGAGGCAAGATATTTTCTCAAGATAGATTTAAGGGCTATATACCACCAAAATCAGAACAAATGAATTCAACATTCATAAGTTAGCTTTCAGAACACGAAAGGACATTTTTTGTTGCTAGTGATTTTGTTTGGGCTCACTAATGCCCCCAACAACTTTCTAGTGTGGAATGAATTCAACTTTATAGCCCTTCCTACAAAAGTTCATTTTAGTCTTCTTTGATGATAAGTTGGTTTATAACGAGACACGGCTTCATCATTTGAAGCATATGCAATTAGTCCTTGCTACATTGGACAAATTGCAATTTTTGGCTAATAAAAATGAAGTGTTGTTTTGGAAGAAGTAAGGTGGAGTATGTAAAGCCCATCGAATCTGTAAGAATGGCCATAGATTAAGGCCAATTTTGCAGTGGCAATCCCCTATGATAATAAAAGCTTTGTGGGGATTGCTTGGTTTAACAGGATGTTAGAGGAGGTTTCTCTAGGGATATGGCAAAATTGTAACACGACTTACTGATTTATTGAAAGTGGGTAACTTCAATTGGGATCAAGTGATTGAACAAGCGTTTCAAAAGCTCAAGCAGTATATGGCTACAAGCCCAGTTTTGGCCGTGCCAGATTTCTCTCAAATTTTTGTTGTTGATTGTGACGCTTCATGTAAAGGACTGGGAGTAGTGTTATCTCAAAATAAGAGGCTGATAGCTTTCTTTAGCAAAGCTTTGCCAGACTTAAATATGTCCAAATCTGTTTTTGAGAAAGAACTTGTGACTTTGATTTAGCAATTCAACACTGGAGGCCATATACTTACTAGATTAACGAATTCCAACTAAAAATCAACAGAAATTGGTTGGCAAAATTAATGGGATGTGATTTTATATTTTGTACAAAGTTGGGTTACAAACAAGGTTGATGACACTTTTTTTTTGGAATGAAAGAGGAGAAAGAGTTGGTTGCAATTTCACGTTCTTTCTAGCAGGACATGGAACAAATAGATGAAAAAGTATGCAAGGATCCTATGTTATGAAAAGTAGTGGCAGATTTGCACACATATGCAAATTCCCACACTTATTATACATTGGAGGATGAGAAGGTTGTATTTTAAGGGTTGTTTGGAAGAGTCTAAGTGGATTCTGAAAATTGTTATGGAAATTTGATACTTCATCCATAGGGGGTCAGTTAGGCTTATATCACACAAATAGAAGAATTGCACAAAATTCGTTTTGGGTAGGAGTGAAGAGTTCTATCACATCTTTTGTAGCTATGTGCGATGTGTGTCAAAGGAGGAAGTCTGTAGGATCCAAATCAGCCAGACTCTTGCAGCTTTTACCCATTCCGAAAGTTGTATAGGAGGAATTTAGCATAATTCCGTTACTCATCTTTCGAAGGTCAGAGGCTTTAATGTTGTGCTTGTAGAGATCGACCGATTGAGTAAGTATGTTCACATCATTCCCATTAAGTATCCTTATTCGGCTCACAACATCACTCATATCTTTGTTAATGAGTTTGTTAGATTGTATGAAATTCCTATTTCTATTGTTAGTGATCGTCTACCTTTATAAGTCTATTTTGGACAGAGTTTTTTTATTACAATACAAGAGACTTCGCTAAAGACAAGAATGGAATATCATTTGGAAATGGACAGTCATAGAAAGACTACTAATTTGTACCTTAGGGACATATTTGAGTTATTTTTGTCTAGAATAGCCCAGAGTTGGTTGTCGTTTATTCCTTGTACTAATTATTGGTACAACACATCTTATTATATTTCCAGTGAAACGTTATGCAGGCCTTGTCACAAGATTTGCATGATCATGATGAAGTGTTGAAATAATTAGAATCTCACTTATATTGAGCTCATTCACATATGGTCAAGTTTGCTAACAGGCATAGGAAGGAAGCTATAATTCAAGCGGGAGATTGGGTGTGCTTTAATGTTCGTACTCAATACAAAATTCTTTTCTCTCTCTCTCTTTTCTGATTACCTTGGTGCCTAGCAATCATCCCTTCTCCCTAAGCTGATTTTTATGGTTGAGCTAGGCCTAGCTCATTTTCAATTTTAAATTGTGCAGTGCATCAGCCACCATTCATCGGGATAAAAAGTTATGTTGTGACCTAACTATTTATACTTTGCTATTATTCTTCTGTGGTCCCTCAATGCACCTTTATAGTTAAGCTTTGTTGGTGGGATAGTCTTTTACCATGGTCTAAGTATTCTTTTCACCCAAAATCGTTGTTGTTTTAATATTTTTAGCTGAAAAGGTATCTGTATTGAAATTGGTGATGGGTTATATACATGGAACTTTTGAACTACTCTGTTCCCAACTAGTGATCATGGATAACTTTATTTTTTATTTATTTTACATTCTTAGTATCATTAAATTATTCCTTTCAGGGGTTATGTAGAGGCTATTCGAGAAATTGAGCAACAAATTCAGAGGGGGGCCGAAAATATCAAGTTTGATGATATTGTTGTCGCTTGTGGCAGGTTATGGCTACTTGATTTATTCATTTTCCCCTTGGTTGGATTCTCTTTATATCTTAGATAGCTACTTTTTGTAGCAACTTCCTGCCATCTTCCAATAGGGTAATTAGTAAATTAAGATCTGGTGACAAAATTACGAGTGCTTCCATTAAGTGCTTTCAACTCACAATTTACAACCAAACTTTTCACTGAATGTGACCTTGATCAGTGTTAGGATTGATTTTGTAATTGATACACCACCTCAGGAGAACATTTTCTATTAAATCCTAGTTAATTATATTTTCATCAATTTAATATCGTGCATTTATTAATTTTCAGTGGGGGCACAATTGCTGGTCTGTCGCTCGGTTCATCGTTGAGTACATTGCAAGCAAATGTATATATTCCATTAAGAAGACTCGCATAACCCATGTTTTTGTCATCCTTTCATGTTATTTGTGTGCTTCCTGCAGGTACATGCATTCTCTGTTTGTGATGACCCAGATTACTTTCACAACTTTGCTCAAGGTTTGCTTGATGGACTCAATGCTGGTGTTAACTCGAGAGATATTGTCCACATTCAAAACGTGAGTGTCTTGGCGTCCTTTTTTGTTGGTAAGATTTATAAAGATTCGTTAGAGAAAGTAAGTAAAACATGCTACTTTTCTTGGTCTTGCTGTTTTTCGTTTTTATGCTCTATTTAAGTTGGATAACACCTTATCTAGAGGGGAAAAAAGTACAGACTAACGGATGAATAACTCCCTGCGGAGCTAACATGCATGTGTGACTGTCATAACACCGACGTCTGTCTGTACAAACACATACAATTATGATCCGGAAAACTAGCTTCTTTTTCTTGGTTTAAATGTTTTTTAATTGACAATGAAAATTTAATCGTTCACAGGCCAAGGGTCTTGGCTATGCAATGAATACATCTGAGGAGCTTAATTTTGTAAAAGATGTTGCTGCGGCTACTGGTGTTATTCTTGACCCAGTATACAGGTATTTATTTGTTCCACAGATTGTGCACTGTCAAATTATTTTTGTATATGGGTCTATTTGTGCAAGCTTTTAGTATGGAAAAATAAGAAGAAAAAGTTAAATGATTATTTCTCTAAGTTAAAATTAGCTTATCTAAGTTAATTTGTATGAGTTTTGTCATATAACTTCTCTAAATTTTTACTCTTTAACTTTTGCATAAACTAATGCACATTTATTGGGAAACTCTATTTTTCTTCTTAAAGTCCCCGTGAAGAATTTTGTCATTTACTTCTTTAATTTTTTACTTTTTAACTTGTGCATGAACTAATTTAAATTTATACAAAAATTCATTTAATTTTTCTTATTTTTCTCTTCTTAAATTCCTTGTGAAAAGATTTTGTCCAAAGAGACTCTAACGAAATTACTTCCTTTGTACATTTATGTGAATCTCGTGTTCACATGTTTTGTCCTCTAATTTGAAAATAACATTTGGTCTCCTTATTTAAAAAATCTGTAATTTTGGATTAATCCTCAATTGAGTCTACATTTATTGATTTATTTTATCTCTCATAGTTTAATTAACTAAATCATTTTTTGATGATACCTCAATGAATATGTTAGCTCCAGAGTTTAATGAACCAAAATAATATAAATGAAACATATGAAAGTTGAAAGTTAGGCCAAAAAATTACGGATTTTTTAAAATAGGAAGATTAAATGTTTTTATTTTAAAATAGAGGATCAATATTGCAGACTAACCAAAATAGGGGACCAAATATTTAAACCAAAAAGTTAATACTAAATGGTAGTGCATTTGATTGGCATCATAGGACTCATGTAGTTTACATTCATCGTCACGTAATGGCTAATCGTTAATATTCAAGAGACAAAATAAGTCCTATATGTAGTAGTTTGTGAATTTATAAAAATTTGAATCTGTAACACTAAAATTCATGGACTTGCTTGTTATCAAATGTGTAGTGTACCATTCATTAATCCTGTATCACCTATATGAGAAAGTATTGAATGTTCTTTTTTTTTTTTTTTGCATTTTTTA
>Ga0209700_102476_pt1 | contig 37163 bp, 19 predicted proteins | sample SiratroredBW_FD_187528 | JGI IMG/M metagenome (GOLD analysis project Ga0209700, IMG submission 187528) | Root nodule microbial communities of legume samples collected from California, USA - Siratro red BW (SPAdes) (version 2) | ecosystem: Host-associated > Plants > Roots > Nodule | place: USA...
GCACCCACACTCTCCACAATTACCAAAATGCCCTTAGCCCAAGTTGAGTTTCTTATTAGTGGTGTTACTTCCTGCACCCCCATTAATTAAGTTCCGCACCCACACTCTCCACAATTACCAAAATGCCTTTAGCCCAGGATTGAGTTTCTTATTGGTGGGGTTACTTCCTACACCCCCATTAATTAAGTTCCGCACCCACACTCTCCACAATTACTAAAGTGCCCTTAACCCAAGTTAAGTTTCATTGAGCCATGTTCCATTTTTGCATGCATGATTTCATTAAAAATTCTATGTTGCATATAACTGTCGCATGTTATTTTCCAACACCAAATTTGATATATACCCCAATCCTTAAAGCCCAGGCTTTAAACCTGGCATTGTTCCTCAAAGCCCAGGCTTTAAACCTGGCCCCGTTCCTCAAAGCCCAGGCTTTAAACCTGACACCGTTTCTCAAAGCCCAGGCTTTAAACCTGGCACCGTTTCTCAAAGCCCAGACTTTAAACCTGGCACTCCTCAAAGCCTAGGCTTTAAACCTGGCCCCGTTCCTCAAAGCCCAGGCTTTAAACCTGGCACTGTTCCTCAAAACCCAGGCTTTAAACCTGGCATTGTATCTCAAAAGCCCAGGCTTTAAACCTGGCACTGTCACCGTTCAATTACCTTATTTTCAAACATAAACTTTCAAAAATACAAATCAAAACAACCAACAATCTTATCGCCAAAGAACTACGTAACCCTGATTCTCTATCCTTGATAGAGATACGTAAGAGCGAGGTCGAATCCTTGTCGGGCTACCCCCTTAAAAAATAATATATTCTCTTTGTTATCATTGGCATTGCATTCTTTTTGGGAAAAATAAATATTTTGAAAAAACCACACTCTTTATTTTACTTATTTAATTAAAGGTACCGTCTTAGGGCGGGCGTTGTGGGGGTGCTAATACCTTCCCCACACGTAACCAACTCCCGAATTCTAAATCCGATTTCGTGAACTTGCCTTATCTAATTTTTGGTTTTCCATAGTTTTTCCTTTAATAAATTATGGTGGCGACTCCTCTGTTTTTTGTAATTAAAACTTTTTTTTTATGATCGTGATCCCAGTTGCGACAATAACGTATTTATACATTTTGAAAAAAAATACATCTTCTTTAAAACCTTCTTAAGGTACACTCGCCTTATGGAAAGTCTTTTTTTTCTTCCGATATTCCTTTTATCACTTTTAAAATACTCTCCAATCAATCATTTAATTTTTATTATTTTAGAAATTTCAAATAAAAGTATATTAAAAATTGAAAAACAAAAAAATGACAAAAAAACTATGGAAATGATGTAATAACATAACATAAACATTTGACAATTAACATATTATGAAAATAATTTAAGAAAAAATGTTATAATAGAACTATAAAACCAAAAAAATATTAAAAGGAAAACGTGATCGATGAAAGAACAACGAGTCAACAAAATCGAACAAAAGAAGAAGCACGAGGTATAAAATAACTAAACAAAACATGAAACACAAGGTATAATATAATAATGTTGAAATTTTAAAATCGGAAAAAGATAAATAAACATCCTTTAAAACTAAAAATACTCTTAAAAATATAAACGTTACGTATTAAAAAACATATTTCTATGTAAGAAAATTTCTTTCATTAAATTTAAACAATATGAAAAATTATATTTACCTACTTTATATTTATGTTAAATGACATTGGTGGATTCTCTAATTTTTAAATAGTTATTAACCTTTATCTTCTTTGATAGAATGATACATACACCTTTCTAGTTTTTAAATAAATATTTTTTATGGCTTTAATAAATAATATTAATTTCTCTTACGTTTCTAATTAAGTAATACTCATCTTCATCATTTTATTGAAAAATAATATATTTGCAAAAATGTAAATAAAATATTATAAAAATTAAAGAAGTTTTTGTAAAAAAATGAAGAATTTATTAATTTTATATTGATTATTAAAAAGTTGTCACTTATTATGATTTGTCTTATAAAACATAAAAAAAAAAAAGACTATTTAAATATAAAATATTATAAAATATATAATAAAATTCATTAATTTTTTTTATCATAGGATCAATACAATATAAAAATTCAATATAAAATATATTATTATATATAAGTTCAATACAATGATAAATATAAGTTTGAATATAAATAAAATAAGAAATATAAGTGTTTAATAAAATAAGGTAACTGATATCTTTTTTTAACTAAAAAGGATGGTGAATTTCATATAAAAAAAATAGAAATTTTACTATAATTTTTCCATAATTAAATCATTCAATTTGATGCTTATAACAAATCTTTAATTTCATATCTTAAAACTTTAATTTTAATTTTTTATAACTTTTATTTAAACTTTAGTCAGTATGTTATTTATTAAGAAACTAAGTGTCACTCTATTAAAAAAAAATAATTGTTATTTACTAAAAATATAAGAGAAACAAATGTTAATTGTTTTAAACTATATGTCAGAACATAAATGTAAATAAAAGAATACAATAAAAGAATACGGAGAAAATATCAAAAGTTTAGACCAAAATCCACATAAGAAAGCTAAGGAAAAAAAAAAACAAAGAAGACTAGTTATGTTATGAAAGAAGTTATAACTAATGAAATTAGGGAAACTTCTCCATCTAAGTTGGGAAAAAGTATTATTTAAAAGCAAAAAATAGAACAAAGAAGATGTTTCCATCTAACTTTGAGATGATGCGGAGTGTCAAAACTCTCTTTTCCTGAAGCTTGAATGGCAAGGACATGAACTCAAGCTAACTTTATTTTCCAATTATAGTATTATGCACATGTTCAATTGTTTTCATAATAACAACAACCTCCTCCACAAATGCAGTTTCAATGTGATTATAAACTTAAGAAGACACCAAGTTAACCACAACTATTCCAAAAAAATACCTGTCACTTGACCAGATTTCCTCCAAAAGCAACATTTTTTATTGGCAAGATAATACATACATATATATATATATATAAAAGAATATTAGGGTGATTTAACTTAGACAAAACTCTGTAAATTTGTGCAACATAAAACATAAAAAAATTCTTGCTAGCTAACCTGATAATCTCCTTGTTACATGTTCCTCTCATGATATATATCTTCATTCATTGTATGAGTATAGCCTATGACCACTGCCAACTATAATTCTTGCTTGGATTGTTGCACTACATCTACCTTTGTGTTTAATACACAAAGGAATATCATGAATTCTACCTTGATCCAATAATGTTGGACTTGATTACATGACTCTATCCTCCGCATTTGTATTGTGTAGTCATCCTTCCCTTCCTGCTACTTGGTTGCACCTTGATAATGTCTGCTCAAGGATTTTCCATTTTTTACAGTAATTATCATTCTTTTTCCAGGTGTTATATTAATACATTTTTCTCATTTTTCAGAAATTAACTCCACCTTTACATATTACTTCTACACTTCAAAACACATGTGTTACCACCAACACTCCTCCTCTAATATGAAAATCTATTCATCTAGCTCTCCATGATATCCTTCTAATTCTCTCTAGTCTCTATTTTTTTTATAAATTGTATGTATTCTCTCCTAGATTAAAATATCAGAGTGTGAGAATTTTGTATTGGAAAACTCCTTTATAATCTATATAACAATAAACATTTCTTCAACGTTTATCTTTCTCTTTATAAAATTAATATTATTTCTTTCACTCCATATATTTTTCACTTATACACATTTCAAAACCTTGTTTCCTTCCCTATTAACACCCACCTTGTTTCCTTTCCTATTAATTGTGTTAAGTTAAAGTTTTGGAAGTGCACTTTGCTTTCCAATGGAATCTTGTACTTTCTCTTCTCGAGGCCTTATTACATACTTGATTTGCTACCATACATGTAAGGTATTGTTGGAAAAAGGATCTTTTCCATTCACACTAATTCTTTCTTCATAATAATCGTCATTTTCATTTGACATATCATTTTCAAATAGTTTAGGTTATCGTTGTTTCTAAAATATACAAAAAAAAGTATGGATATAAAATAAAGATAAAACATTTTTAATATAAGAGTCTTAATCTTACATTTAAAACTTGATTATAAGAAAAATCATAATATTAGTGTAATATGAAGAGTGTCTTAAATTTACGACTCAAAATCTTACCTTATTCTCAAGAAGAAAAAGAATATTTATTATATAATTAAATAATATTTTTAAGTTTGTATAAAGATAAAATATAAATGAAAAAGATCAATACTGTTGTATGATAAAATCTATTCAAAAAATAATAATATCTCATCGTCCTAATAAAATTCTTATATAGGAGATAGCATAAATACGTAATTCAACATAATATTTAAAATTCTCTTACATCCTCTTGTTTCATTTTTATTTTTTTCATAGCTGTATAGGGATTATTAGGTGTATTTAGGAAAACAATTAATAAAGATCTTTTAGAATCACTTAAAAATAGGAAGTAAGGAAGTACAAGTCAATATACTTTAGTTTGTTGATGATACAATGTTTATGTACTGTAATAAAAAAATATATAAATGAGCGGGAGTATGAGGGGACCACTAGAAAACATGGAGAGTTTGTTACTGTAGATGAAAACGTGGCAAGCGATCCACTAAGCAAAGAAAAAAGAAGGAGCTCTCATAGGAGCATCCCTCGTAAGCAGATGAGAACTGTATCATCCAGACTAAGAATAGAATGTAATTCTTCTTCCGTTTCTGAATTTTCTATTCTCTTGCTGAGTCACCATTCTTTGCTTACCCTTACTATCTTCTCTGCAGGTGATGAACAGTGAATCTCTCATTACATTGCTATTCTCTTTTTGATGTTTATACTATAACAGTTACGTTCTATTTTGTTTGGTACTGTTATTTTCCAAAAAATACACTTCGAGTTGATCTCCCTTCATTCCAAATCCTTCGGTTTACTTTAATTTCCCTTACATGTACACAGATACAATTCAAAATATTGTAACTATTAAATGCATACTTAGATGCTTTCAAAAAGAACTTAAAGTAATTTGCATAAGAGTTTTTCTAGGAAGAATAGGGATTGATCGAATTAACATGCAAAGGTACGCGGCTATATTGAATTATAAGACCATGAATCTTCCGTTTAAGTATCTTGGATTTTCTATTGGAGATTGGCACTGGTAGAAAAAGTTAGAAAGAAATTGTCCAAATGAAAAGAAAAGCTTATCTGCATGGTAGGTAGTCACCCTCACCAAGTCTGTTATTTTTATTGTGCCTTTGTATCTTCTATCACTTTAAAGTAATAAGTGGGTTTGCAGCCCTTTTTAAGTAGTCTTTATACCATTGTTCGGTATATACATTTATATTTTGTTTTTTTATTTTATATATAGATTAGAATAACTTTATTATTCACTTTTATTTATATTTTTTATTACTGATAAAAAAATAATATTTACCTGTTAAAACTATTTAAGCGTAATAACGAAAGTGGATGTGTCCACATGACGCTTTTAAAAAATATACTTACTTTACAAGTTATTTTAATAATATAATAATATACATTAGTACTTTAAATAAAAAATATAAAACACAGTATAATATTAATATATCGATTCTCAATATTTGTTTTCCTACTGCTGATAAAGTATTCATCTTTGTATATATAAATAGAAATATATTGATTCTCAATACTTGTTTTCCTAGTGTTGTCGGTTAAAGTATTCATCCTTGTATATTTAGGACAACTTTTTCCTTAAGTGAGAATAAAAAACGTTCCCAACATACCCTATCTCGAATATCCAGAGGTTTAGAATATGAAATCTACGTCTCAATCAAACAAATAGCAGCAATTGTGAGCCGTGTGGTTCACATGCTTTGGAAAACTCAGATGGGGACCTTAATGCAGAGAAGAACTGGTTATTAGCAATCTTCTTCACGTGAAATTTTGATCTTCAACTTCTTCTCTACCTAGTGGTCCTGTGTCCTTAAACCGCTTCCAGATTACGGTGTGTTTTCTTCTGTGTAGCACAAACACATGGACCATATATATCTAGTGTTACAGACAGTGACCTAATAATTTACGTAATGCGATGGATCACAACTTTTTCTATGACATGTATCCATCTATCTGTCTCTTCATTGCTTCTATTTGAGACGTAGGGTACTAAAACTTAACAGTGTCGGCTCAATATGTTAGGAGTTTAAAGCAAATTGGAAAAGTGAGTTTTATTTTAAATTGATAAAATAATTAAAATTATAATATTTTTATTTTAAAAAAAATTCAAATTTTTTATGTAAAATTATCTATTAAATAATCATAATTAATTTTATTTAAAATATATTTTATAAATAATAAAATTAATTTATTTAATTTTTGTTGAAATATGGTTGATTTTAAATAATATTTTATTAGTTTAAGTTTTTAAAGACTATTCGAATTGTGTTAACATTATTCTATACGTTATAAATGTATTTGAAAAAAAAATTATTCTTTATATAATCAAGAATGTCAAGTGATTTATCATTTTTCAATCTTATAATCTCTTAATAAATCTAAGTCATCAAGATTTAACAAATCATCAAGGTTTAGACATTTTTTTTTCAAAATTACACAACTCAATGACTTTAATTTTTTAATACTAAATAGAAAAAACTAAAAATATCTTGTTGAAGTTTTAAATAACCTCATTCATACTAGTTGACCTATTTTTATATTTTTATATAAAATTAAAAATTATAATATATATGATACTGAATATAACTTACAAGTATATAAAACGAGACTAAGTTAAAAAGATAAAATCTGATTGTCAAAATAATAAACTTTGTAGTATCTTTTCTTAAAGTTTCAAGTTTTTTCCTATCTTTTCGGTCATGTTTTTGGTAAGTCTTTAAATTTAATTTACAAATTATAAATTTCTATTATTCTTTCTTGAATCTGCACAAATTATTTTAAAATTAATTAAAAAATAATAAAAACAAAATAATTGTGAAATCAATTCATGAATCTGATATTATTTTTACATGATATTGATGCACTCAAAAAGAAGAAAAACAAACACAAATTTCAAATAAAGACACAAGCATAAATTTAGAACTGAAAAATATTCTAATAACAATCAAACACTCAAATTGAAACATATTATAGAAGAAAGAAAGAAGATAAGTGAAGAAGATAAATAAAAAAAATAAATAAAAAAGTCAAGAGAATAAAAAAAATAGATAAAGAGAAAAAATAATTAAAAGAGTAAAAAAAAATAAACGACATATAAATAAATAATATGAATTGATAATAAAATAGTAAAAGAAAATAAAAAAAATTAGAAAGTTTTAACAAGTAGAATTTCTTAACAGTTTAATTTCTTTTAAAAAAATATTAATTTAAATAAGATTTCAAAAATATTAATCATTTCAAAGTTAATTTTAAATATTTTAAATTTTTAATCAAAATATTTTTTTAGTATAATTTTAAAATTAAATATTTTTTTATTTTATAATAATAAATTTCTCTTTCAGACGTATGGGGTGCTAAAACTTTGATGGCCAAATGAGACAAATTGCTAGAAAACGGTACAAAATAAGTAACAATAAATTATCCAATAATTGAGCTGGCTTCTGGTTAACAGCAAAGAAGAATCTAGGGCCGGCCAGTAAATGTTAACGTTAACAGTCAATTCTTGTCTGTTACTTAGCATAAGACAATTAAAATTGTTTTACGACACTCGTTTGTTTATTATAAATAACCTTCCTCATCTTCATCATATTCACACTCATAGAGCTCTTAGCTCAAATCAATGGCCAACCAAAACTCTCTCCCCCTCTATGAGAAGCACTGGTACAAGCACACATATAAAAGGGTAATGGAGAGTTTGCTTTTAATCCTTCTCTTGTTGCTGCTTGGCTACCGCCTTATCTCTGTCAACAGCTACTCTCTCCCTTGGTTTGTTGCTTTTGTCTGCGAATCATGGTTCACCATCTCTTGGTTTTCCACCCTCGCCATTCAGTGGACTCCAGCAGTAATCAAAACCTACCCACAACGTCTCTTACAAAGGTCTACTATATATTATTCACTCCATTTGCTTACAAAAAATAGCTAGCTATAGTTTCTTTTATATATATATATTACTATTAAGGTTAACTCATCATATTTACATTAATACATTCTAAAGTACTAGTATATACTGCATTTTTTGTCCTTGCATGCGTGCCATTTTTGTTGCTATTGGTGAATTTTGTGAGCAGTGTGCAGGAGCTTCCTCCAGTGGATTTGTTTGTGACAACAGCAGACCCTGTGCTTGAACCACCCATTATCACAGTGAACACTGTGTTGTCTCTTTTGGCACTTGATTACCCACCTCACAAGCTTGCTTGTTATGTTTCTGACGATGGTTGTTCCCCCCTAACCTTCTACGCTCTTCTAGAAGCCTCCAAATTTGCAAAGTTTTGGGTTCCATTCTGTAAGAAGTACGATGTGCAAGTTAGAGTTCCATTCAGATACTTCTCAGACAAACCTGAGGTCTCCACGTCCAACAACACACCACAATTCAAACAAGAATGGTTACAAATGAAGGTAACTTAACAGAAACAGAAGCTTCCATAATTATGTATATCATAATACATAATTTCCTCGAATCTATTTTCTACATATTGAACTTTCAATTAATAGGTGTTACCATTCAGATACATAATATATATATATATATAAATAAAAACTGATATCATGACATTCTTTAATAAAAAATTATTTCTTGTAAGTCTTGATTTTATAATTTTTAATACATTATAAACAATTTAAAAATATGTATCAGGAAAAAATAGTTTTTAATTTTCTTATTTATAGTATATATCAGTCAGCATGTTTTCTTTGTTGCTAGGTAAATCAGCTTGCTAGTGTGGTAATTTTGCTAGGAGAAGATGTCTTTTTCAAGTCCTTAATAGGAAAGTTTTCAATGCTATAATGTGGACATTTGTTTATGTTTCTTGGTCTTTCAGTCGTTTTGCTTGTCCAATTAAGTAACTACCAACAACAGTAATCACTGTTGATAAAAATATATAGTAATTTTTTTTGCTTTTCTCGTAAGAAAAAAAGGGATTAATAAATGGTCACCAAATTATTAATTAAGCACTTCTGATATTGTATATACATTGGTCTGGGAGGTTTCCAGTAACGAGAATCAAATATATTATATTAAATCATGTAAAAAAGAATGGGAAAGAAATCTTGCATCGAATCAAACATTTTGTTTTATCTTTTAATATTGTCTCGTCAAGCCATGCATTTCATTAATTTTTTTATTTTAGTTTCATATCAAAAAATAGTCTTCACACCAAAGATGTTTACACGTTAATTTGTAATTTGTGTAAATTATAATATTAATTTTTTTTTAATTGATTAACTTAAATTATAATTTTGATTCTTATGCTTGAAATTATTTTAATTTTTTTTTCATGTAAACAGTACATTAAAAATACATTTTAAGCTTTGTACGAAAGATAATCTTATAAATTTAGCAATATATATTATAATTATTATCAATATCAAATATTATTTCATAAAGATTTTATGAAAAACGTTTTTTACAATATTTTTTTAATAAGAGTCAATTAATTAATTTTCAAGATTAAAAAAACAGTTAATATTTAATCAGTAATATTAAATTTGTTCTAAATATTGTATATGGTTTTTAAATTTTTACTAAAATTATAAGCATTTTTTAATTATTTTAACCGCTTCAAGTTATCTCATAATTAATACATTTATCATTTTAAATTTTATTTACTATTATATGAATAATCAAAGTAAAAATTCTGAAAATGTCCATATACTAAAGTTAGACTTAGAAAGGGTCTACAATATAAATTTATTTTATTTATATTTTATTGAAAAACTGATACGTGATGAAAAATATTTTTGTCAAATAAATAATTAACATAGAAGACATTCTAAATTTCTTATAAAAAGGAATTCATCTATTATAGATTTTTAGAAGATTATTTCAGCATACAAACTTTTGCAGATTTTAATAAAACTATATAGGGATGCAATAACTTATAAAATTTCTTTCAAAAATTATATTTTTTTATTTTAATGAATTTATATTATGAGAATTTAAATATTTGGAAGAACTTTATGCATTTATAATATTGAAAAACTATGATTTCTTTAGAAAAAATTTAAAATCATAGGAGATAACAAAAGAATTAGATAATGTAAAGTAAAAAAAAAAATCAATATAGTTTTCAATATTTTACTAGTTAAATGATTTTATATTCAAATTTTTGAAGTAGCATTTTTTCAGATATATCTAAATTGTACTAACTTGCATTAGCATCATCTTGTTCACATTTTTTAGTTCAAACAACAGATTTAAAATTATGATCTTTGTTAACTAATAATATTAAACCTGAAATCTTAATTGATAAATACTTAATATAAGATTGGTCGACTGATTTAATTTTACATAGAAGGTATGTAAGACTGAAAGAGAAAAAGGATAAATTATTCTACCACATCCCACAAAAAGAGAAAAGATTATATGTAATGCCAAAAGCAAAAGTTTTTGGCTACTAATATAAAAAGAAAGAACATAACAAAAATCAACAAATGGTAACTATCAATTTGACTTAAAATTAAACTTGGATGACGTCTCTAACCAGAAACTTTCAAAATGGTTGTGTCGTTGTGTGTTGGCAGGATATGTATGATGATCTTAGACGAAAAATAGAATTGGAAGCATCCCAAAAATCAAATCCAAGTCATGGAGATTTTGCTGTTTTCTCAAACACTGAGAGGACAAATCATCCATCCATAATCAAGGTATATGCAACACTTCATTTTCTATACGTCACAAGTGTTGAAGTATTCAACGATATGATAATATTATTAAAACAAGATAATAGTATTATTAATAATATACATTGTGCGTTATTGCAATATCAGATTTTGATGTAAACAACATGGATAGCTTTTGACGGAAAGGCCAGAACTTCTATTGCATTATTATTATGCAGATTCAGTTTATTTTATTTATGGTTGTTCTAAAAAAAAGACAGTGTTTACAAAATAATAACTTGAATATGTTATAGTAATATACAGAGTTTGTTGATATGTTAGGTTTTCTTGGTAATATATATTATGTTCATTACAAGAAAATAGTTATTTAAATATCAATTTGTAGCTATCAAATAGAATAGTTGTTAATTGTGATTAAAATAATTATTATATTAGGTTTTAGTTGCTAAATAACTATAAGATAAAATTAATGATTGAATTTAGTGACCAATTAAGTCAAGATAATTGGTATCTAATATTAGCAAGACACTCGTACCATTAGATTCTAAATTAGTTTTTACTTTAATTATACACCAATTTAGAATTTAATGGTATAAGTGAATAAAACTTTGGTAGCTAATGTTAGATACCAATTATCTTGACTTAATTGATAACTAAATTCAATCATTATTTTTATTTTTTAGTTATTTAACAACCAAAACCTAATTTGATAATTATTTCAATCAACCATTTTATTTGGTAGCTAAAATTAGTATCTAGATAGATTTTTTTCTTGAAGTGGTTATTAGGATAAATATATTTTACATTAGTTATAAATATCATTTCATTATTTTAATTTATTAAAATATATTACTTTTCATATTTTAAAATTTTAAAATAACATTTTTATTACTCAGTCAGATATATGTACAAAACCGTGTAATGTTATATTTCACTTTAGTTTAAAAAAAATATATCACTGTTTACTTATATTATAAAATTTGTTAGGTTATATGGGAGAACAAAGAAGACCTAGAAGATGGGTTACCTCATTTGATCTATATATCTAGAGAGAAGAGGCCAAAACATTCTCATCATTTCAAAGCTGGTGCCATGAATGTGTTGGTGAGAAACTTTATATTTTACTTTTCTGATATTTCTCAATGGTGAATCTCACTTCATCAAGCAAGACTTTGGTTAGCATATATATATAATAAGTTGTGTAAGTGTCTCATGTGGTTAGGTTTTACTGTGTGCACCAGCATATTCAGTTTGTGAATTCCTTCATTATACTCATCTTTCTGCCATGTTTTTCATCAACTCAGATAATCTGTTTTGATCCTTTAATTCAACTTCTAATTATATTTCAGACAAGAGTCTCGGGGTTGATAACGAATGCTCCCTTTATGCTGAACGTGGACTGTGACATGATTGTAAATAATCCCAAGATTGTTCATCATGCGATGTGCATTTTACTTGATCCCAAAGGGCAAAAAGAAGTTGCATTTGCTCAATTTCCCCAACGATTTTATGCTACATTGAAGGACGATCCTTTTGGAAACCAGATGGCAATTTTGATTAAGGTTGTTGAAATTAAATAACATAATCTTTATAGAAGAAAAAAAAAACTCTTTTCACTACAAATATAAATACATATGCTGCAACAAAAAATTTTTAGTAGCATATAATTAGCTAGGTCAATTTATTACTTGTAAGAAAATCTCTTTCTATATACTGCAGTACTTGGCAAGTGGAATAGCTGGATTGCAAGGGCCATTCTACGGTGGAACAAACTGCTTCCATAGAAGAAAAGTTATTTATGGTCTTTCTCCAGATCACGTTGACAAGGGTACATGTTACAGAGATACATTTATGTTTTAATGATTTCAATTTTTTAAGATACGATTATAATTTAGTAGTATGTTTGTTGTTTTAATCCTATATATATGAATGTAAAAATTCAAGTGATAGTCGCCTAAGAACTATTACTTTAGTGTCTCAAAAAAAATATATTTAGTCATTGCATAAAATAAAATTTTATTCAATTTTTCAATCATGTGTTAGTTTAGGTTCCAACCTACATACACATAATTAAGAACATTTTTCGTGGCATTGTTCTCTTGATCTAGAACCTTCAAGGCATGTATGATTATATTAATTTTAACTGAAAATGTTGTTTTCCAAAGCAAAAGTAGAAATAAAACTCTCCTTAGTCAATAAGTTGGCTAAATATAAAATAACCTAATTTAAAGCACGTGAAATTTATAACAAAAATCTTGTGATGTAAACCAGCATATATCCGTGAATGGATATGAATCTATTAACTTAAATTTTATTGTTTATTTTACGCATTCTGGCATTTTTTCAGGAAACAGCATATCAGAGGAGGAATTAAAACAAAAATTTGGAGCTTCAAAAGAGATGATGAAGTCAGCTGCTTGTGCTTTGGAAGGAAGGACATCGCCAAATGCTATTAATATTGCTAAAGTTATTGACTTAGCAAACCAAGTTGCTGGTTGTGGATATGAATATGGGACAGGATGGGGCAAACAGGTATATTAAACAACCATTAAAGAGAGTTTATAAAAATATAATTATTACAGCCGTCATTGAAAGGTTTTATTTTTTGTTTATGTAAAATTTTCAAACATATTCAGATTTATAAATTCAAAATTTTTGTTAGAATAGATTTTAATATTAAATCAGAAGTGAACTTTTAAGTTTAACTAAACTTTACAAAATCGATTTATAAAAAAAGTTGTATTTACTTATAAATTATTAAAATGTCTTATCTATATGTAAGATTTCTAATACACATAATTAAGAAATAATATAATTTAATACCAAAAAACAATATAATTTAATAAGTGTATATGTGTAAAAGACAAGACATAACAGAAAGTAAAAGATAGAAAAAAAACATTATTATTTAACTCTATTCATAGATATAGATAATATTGATATTTATTTTCAACTCTCATCTTTCACTTTCAAATATATAAAGAGAACAATTGAGGTACTCTTGGATTTAATTGCTATTTAATCCATAATATATTAAATGTTAATTATATTAATGGCGCTCACTATATAAATTAAATATTATATTTTAATTTTTATGGTATGTGTGAGGAGTTGCGTTGAAAGTCTCTTATATTGGTTAGAGTATATAGTTTTGAGGTAAATATTTTCGAATTTAAATAAATTAAATTTATAGATCAACTTTCTAGTACGATATTAGAGGTATTAAAAGTTTATATTAATAAAAATCTTCAACCATCTATTATTAGCTCATCTCTCATCAGATTTCCTATTCAATGTTTTGGACGTGAACTCATGATAAGATTAATAAATATTATATGTAGGTTATACCTGAGACATTAATGCAATAGAAAAGTGGGATTACACTTGCATATTTGCATTACTTGAACAGTGGTACAATTATACCTAAGGAAACAAATGAAAAATAAGGATGAGAAATAACTCTATAAGGTTCTAAAATAATTTTATCTTTTTTCATATATATAGTATTGAAATTGAAGCTGAAAAGGGTTTGATGGAAATTATAGGTGGGTTGGATATATGGATCACTAACAGAGGACGTGCTCACTGGACTCACTATACATGAAAAAGGTTGGAGATCAGAAATGTGTACACCAGATCCCATTGCCTTCACAGGCTTTGCGCCAGGAGGTGGCCCAACTGCAATGGCCCAACAGAAGAGATGGGCCACAGGATTGCTCGAGATTTTCTTAACCAAACACTGTCCTATATTTGGCACCCTTTTTCATAAGCTTACTTTCAGGCAGTGCATAGCATATATGTGGATTATCAATTGGGGGCTCCGACCAGTATTTGAAGTATCTTATGCATGTCTTCTTGCACACTGCATCATCACCAACTCATATTTCTTGCCACAGGTAAACAAATTAAACAACAACACTTAAATCCAACTATAGTTTACTTTTATACGTATTGATACTCATACACATACGGATACGGATACTAATATATAAATATGTGTAATTTTTAAAATATAAGACATAAAAATACAAAAATACGAATCTGGATATTAGACCATTGTAAATTATATAAATAGACAATCAAGATTTATTTATTAAAAAATTATCTAGAAACAATGTTAACCAAAAATAACTAAAAATAAATTTAATTTATTTATCTAAAATCTAGAAAGTGAAAAAAATCAATATAATTTAAATATTCTTATTATATATAAAAAAATCTATTTATAAATTTTTAAAAAATTATTATATTAGTCTCTTTAAGTTGTATTGAAATCACGTAATATAAGATACTAAAAAAATTATATTTTGAATTAGACACTTTATCTTGTTGAACATAAAACTCATTACTTAGGAGGAAGTGTTCGAGTTCCGAGTTTCATAGGTATATTCTCTTTTTGCTTTGAAAAATGTTAACTTTGTATTTTGTTTAATGCAGGACCTTGGCATGTGTATTCCCGTTGCATTTCTTGTAATCTACAAGGTATATACTGTATCAGTATATTTAGCAGAAGGGTTATCAATCAAAGCATGGTGGAATAATCAAAGAATGTCAAGAATAACACCCATGAATGCTGGTTTTTGTGCTTTTCTCAGTGTCCTACTTAAGACTTTAAGAATATCTGAAACTGTATTTGACATAACAAAGAAAGATTTACCCCCAACAAGTGATGTTGGAGATGACAAGGATGCTGGCAGGTACACCTTCGATGAATCCCTAGTTTTCTTGCCAGGGACTACCATTTTGTTGTTGCAGTTGACAGCAATATTTATCAAGTTATTAGGGCTGCAACCAATGGTGCCAATTGAAAGCAAGAAGGAGTGTGGAATTGGTGAGATTTTTTGTTGTGTTTATTTGATAATTTGTTATTGGCCATTTCTAAGGGGATTGTTTGAGACAGGAAAGTATAGGATCCCCATGTCTACAATATACAAAGCTACTATCTTAACATGTCTCTTTCTACACCTATCAAGAAAAACTGTTGCTAGTTGATTAGGTTTAGAAACTATGAAAAATAAAACATCATGAATATTTTTTATGCATCGTAATTCATATCATATAGTTTTTATGTTTACATAATGTAACTATTCATATAGCTATTTATGCGTACATATAGATATAGTTCTGTGTTTTTTTAAGGAGTTAGTGAATAATATATTTGGCATGTTTTTTAAATATTTGTTATTATAATTTCCTGACTTGTACCTTCGAAAAAAAGAAGTGGGTATATATATTAGTCCCTTTTCATACGAATTTAAGAGAGAAAATTAACTTAAATATAATCTTTTGAAGTTGAATTAATAATTGAATATGTATCCAATTGTAATTAGCATCAAAATAATTATTCAATAAATTAAGATACAAAGTTTTATGCATTCCACACCATCAATAAAATGGTAATTAAAAATAACATGTATACTGGACTACTTACATGTGGTATAAAGCTTAGGAACTTTCAACTAAATACAAGTTAAAAAGGTATCATAATAGCCAAAACTTAAATATAAAGTGCGTTAAAATTATAATATTTTAGTAATTGATATAATCAGAATCAGTTCTTCTTTAGTTAAGGAAAAGAAATTTTAAGATGATCAAATTTGTTTGGATAAAAAAAAATCAGCCCAAAACTTACATTTTTAAAAATGTAAGTTTGGATATGAAAAGGTATGTTGTTGTTTATTACTATTAATATATTATTCAAATGCGTGAGTAATTTGATAATTACATTTTTAAAAATAAACTAAGCATTTTCAGTTTGAGCAAACAGTTGGACAACATAAATCCACAAAATATTTTTTTTAATTTATGCTAATTGATCCAGACAAGATTGTTTAAACCACTGAATTTATTCTAATTGATCCAAAATAAGGAGTTTAATCGTTTCCCAGATACACTCAAAATATCATCATACTTTAGTTCGATTCCTTTCCGTCCATCTCAATTTCAATGTGTGAAATTGAAATGAGATTTTATTAAGCATAAACTTCAGAAAGTGTTTTGGCACCTTATGTAGAGTTTGGACTTTTGGTATTCTTAATCTGTTTTATCTTCAAAATATACTGATTTTAATGTTTTAAAATATATTTACAAAATTTAATATATTAAGATTAGTGTATTTTAAAGACACAATATACAACACCAAAAGTCTAACAAGAAATTTGATCTCTATCATAATGTAAGGTGCAAAATAGAAATTGAAGTTTTCTGAAAATCAAAATTCATTGTCAAGGAAAATGAGAGTGCAAATCATCCATCTATAATGAAGAGGTAACACTAATAAAATATTATATTATAATAAAATAATATTTTTTCAGTTATAAAGTGAATGTAAAAGAGAAAAGGGAGTGTCAACATATAATCACACTTCCGCCATACCAAAAACAATTATTATTCTGTTCCATATTCGTTAACATTATATATCTGCTTCTATCGTAATTTTTTTTAAATAATGAATTTTTTCTTATGATACAAAGACAAACACTAGTTCAAAAACTATATATATAAAAGTTACACTATGTATCTCAAATATTATTCATTTGCTGCAATTTATGAAAAAATCTATAATTTCCGTTCTCAATAAATAAATAAAATATGTGCATACTGTAATAATATTTTTTAAGTGACATAGTTTTTGTATACTCTGGAATATTATTACTTCTTCAAAATTACAGCTTTTTTTAGTTTGATAGACATCCAGAAAGCATTAATTATAATTTCTGTGAATAAAAAACTCCTATTTAGTCATTTGTACAACCTCTAAAATAAGTGTGGGATGTTGTTATGCATATTTTCCTCTATTATAGATTAATTAAGTATATTCTAATTCTCTTAAAAAGAATTAATATGTTGTTTAACCAAAGTTTTAATTAAATAACAAGTCTTAAAATAATAATTAATCAAAGTTTTAAGAAGTGTATTTTTGTGGGACTTTGAGGATGTAGATAAAATTGTTCTTAACCATTTGTAATATTTTAAATTTTAATATTTTACATATACATAGAGAACAAAAAATGAAAACATGTATGTTGATAAGCTGACTAATTTAGAAATTAATTCTAGAAAAGATTTTCATTAATTTTAAACCTTGTAGTTTCGTATTAGTTACAATTTTTTTAAAAACTGGTTAGGGCTATCGAACTTTAAATTTTCTTGACTTACAATGAGTTTGGTTAGTCTTTACTTGGATGTTATTATTCTTGCTTTTTATTTTTTTTAACGTTATTCTTTTTATAGACAAATCATTGATAGATTCTGAAGTGTGAACATAATTGAGATGTAAAAATTTAATAATAGTGTCCAGAAATAATAACTCTTAGTTAAAAAATTGAAAAAAAAAATAACACTAGCTTGTGGGATATATATATATATATATATATATATATATATATATATATATATATATATATATATATATATATATATATATATATAGCTATTTATTGAAAATGATAAGGATTGAAGATAACAAAGACTAAAATTATATTAAGACATAAAAAAATGTGTTTTAGTGATCACACCTTTTAGTCGTTAAACATCTTAAATCTAGTATTGATATATTTTACAATGGAATAATGACCAAAATTATATGATAGCGAAAACTCTAGTGGATTTTTTTTCTTTTATCACTAAATAACCTCAAAAAAAATGTTAATATTTCATCGCTAAAAGTTAGGTTACCTCAAATATAAAGAATAATAACAACCGAAAATTGTTACTAATTTCATTAGCAGAAATAAAAGAATGTAGCAATAAATTATTTTAGTCGTTAATAGGTCAATTTATTATTTAATTTTAAATACTTTTTTTTGTCGTTAATTCAGTGACAACATTTTGAAATAACTCGTGATGAATATTCACGTTATAATTTGAGATATTTTATGGTACTTCTTTTTAGGAGTGTTCACGTTATAATTTGGTTTGATTTTTATTTTTGTTAAAAATACATTTAAACATTAAAAACTTTATACAACTTGCTTTGAACATAAAAAAAAATATGAAACATATCAAATCAAACCAACTTTTGTTGTTTGAGTTGAAATTATTATTATAATTTCAAACCCTAAAATTATTATTATAATTTTATTATATATTTTTATATACTTTTATTATAAACCCTAAATTCTAAAATTATTATTATTATTTTATTATATATTTTTTTATTAATACACGTCCTCACTATTATTTTTTTATATGACAATATAATGTTATATTGTGATAAATAATTTCATTCTCTACTCAATTATAACTAAAAATTATTGTTAATTATAACTAAAAATTGTTGTTAACACTATGTATAAAATAAAATAAAAATACTTTTTTTTTCATATTAACATTTTTTTATAAAAAAATAGAATAATGTAAAAGCATAAAGTGTATCTACAACTCTATTAGATACACAAGTAACAAGTAAATAAAAAAAGATGAAAAAAGAAATAAAATAGACAATAATGTAATTTGATTAAAGAAAATAAAATTACAATACTATTCTCTCTGACTCCAAGAAAAAAAATATTTTCTCATGAAAATATGAAAAAATAACTACAATGAGAATCTTAAAAGGAAAAATTATTTTTTTTCCTCTTAGTTTTTCTATTTAAATTAATAAAAAAAATTTGGTGTGTCTTATTAAGAAAATATTGTATTCCTTTTCATAAAATAAAGTATTTAGGTAAATCTTTAGTACGTGAGACATCTCATTGGATAGAGTTTAATACGTGTAATCATTTTAATTTCTATTTTTTATCTTATACGTTAATTCTAATTAATTTTTTCAGCAAAATTCGTATCAAAAGAGAAATTAAAAAAAAAAAAAATTACACCTTCAAGGAGATTATGAAATCGGCTAGTAATGCTTTGGAAGGAGGACATATTTGTGTTTAGGATGTGTTGAAAATCTTATTTAAGTCAATATTTTGGTTAAAATAGTGTACACGTATATCAAACAATCATAATTTGAACTAATTTTTAACATTAAGTTAAGCTTAAATCCAATATCTAAGATAGTATTAGAGCATGTTGTAACTATTGTTGAGTGTATTAAACCAGACATTAATTATCAAGCCATTATAAAATCATTTACAAACGTTTAATTTACAAACTTTACCTTTGAGATGTATAATCATGAGTATAAAAATTATGTTAGAAAATTCTACATCTATGACATAAATTATTACTCTATGAACCTTAATTTTAAAATTGATACATTGTCAAACTCAAATTATAAAAAATGAATTACATAAATGGGTGAAAATCAGTTTAATTTAAAATTAAACTTGAGTAACCTTATGTAACCATATAATGAAGAAAATATTTTTTAATACATGTGTGCGTGTATATATATAAGAATGTAAAATATGAAAATAACTCAGTTTGATTAAGTCACAGTTTTTGTATACTCTGGAATATTTTCTTCAAAATTATAGCTTTTTTAGTTTGGTAGACATCCATTAAGAAAACACTAATTATAATCTTGTGAATAAAAAGCTCCTATTTACTCATTTTTACAACCTCTAAATAAGTGGGATGTTATTATGCATCTTTTATTCTATTATAGATTAATTAAGTATATTCTAATTCTCTTAGAAAGAATTAATATGTTGTTTAACCAAAGGTTTAATTAAAGTAATAAACCTTAAATCAAAGTTTTAAGAAGTGTATTTTTTAGAAATAGAAAAAATTATTATTTAACAATTTGTAATATTTTAAATTTTAATGGTCCCTTATTAAACTAACAAACCTTAAATCAAAGTTTTAAAAAATGTCCTGTTTATTTTTCGCTCATTGCATCTTATTATTACTGAAGTCGTTAGAAAAGAAAAAGAGAAAAAATAATCTCTTGTATTTTAAAAAACATATTTCAGAATGTATTATAGAAAGTTTGTTTCATAAATCCTATTTTAAAAAACTTGTTCCGAAATATATTTCATATGTTTTAAAATTTTTATTTTAGAAATCTTTGTTCTAAAAATTTTATTCTATTTTAAAAAATATATTTTAAAATATATTTCCTGAATTCTAAAATTATGTTCTAAAAAAATTTACGAAAAAAATAATCTGAAAATTACTTTGAAAAAAATAAAATAGTTATTTTAAAATGATGAGGTACAAATTTAAAAGTGGAGGTGAAGGAAATAAAAGCTTAAAAAATTTAATCTAAACCACCTTCATCCGCTCTTTCACTTTGAAAAAAACTTGTGGTTGCAATCACAACATCTTTTCCTTTTCACTTTTTTGTAATTATAATTGTTGGGCAAATAGTCAGTTATTATATGTTCTGTTAGCAAATTAATCATACATGATTTTATAAATACATATAAGATACTTACTTAGGTTTGTTTTTCTCCTTTAATTGGTTTGAAACTACAAATGCATCGATAATTCTTAACAATACTTTCTCACACCTAATTTGTTTGTCACTAGAAATAAAAGAGTCTATATTATTTACTTTGGATAATATTAGAATAAAACAGTAATTATGACCTTGAAAGAAGAAAATGACAATAAAATTAAAATTCCAAATAATACAAAAATAAGAAACACAAATAATATTTATTTAATAATTTGTTATCCATCATTTCTAAGAAGATTATTTGAAAAAGGGAAAGATGTGATCCTCTATTCAAAATAAGCAAATCAACTGCATTAAGTTGTTTTATTTCCACAATAATTCTTATTTTATTTTTAATATATGAAAAATATATATTTGTCAATATTAAAGTCTATATTTTACTTTATATTATAATTACGATCAAAGCTGAAACCTAATATGATATTCAAACTAAAATACTTTATATTTCTCTTTTCATGAAAGATGTAATTTGTAAAATCTTGTGATATTTTATTTTAGTAAAAAATATAAATTATTGTTTGTTTCAGTCGGAAATTTTTTGAATACATACATATATATATATATATATATAAGAATATTGTTGGCTAAATTTACAAATGAGATAAAGTGAAAGTTAATAAAAGAAAAAATTTTATGGTGTCGTAGTTAGATAAATACAATTGTATATGGCATTACACACTATTTATTTTTAAATAATGAGATTATTTTCGCTATAAAATGAATTTAAATTTACCAATATACTTTTTTTTGTTAGAAATTTACATTCAACATTTTATTCAAATCCACCAAATAATCAAATCTAATAAGTTGTCCCATAAAACCAATTTAAAGTGAGGACAGTAACAGTGACCAAAATGAAATCTGTGAAGAAAGATAAAAAAGCATTAAAAATGGAGAAAGAAAGGGGAAGACAGAAGAGGAAGCAGTGTCAACAACTTCTCAAACTTTCCACTTGACATTGCCGACGGCCCCAAAGACACCGTTTTTCGTTCCTTTTCTGTCACCAGATTTCTGTTATTACTGTCTTCACTTGTGTTTGTGTGTGCCAAAGCACAGAGAGAGAAAGATGGCCATGAACCAATCAAAGGCTGTGGTGTTGAGAGTGAGTTTGGTGGTGGTGGCTCTCTGCATAGCAGGCTACATAGTGGGGCCCCCTCTCTACTGGCATTTCGTTGAAGGTTTGGCCGGAGTGAGCCACTCTTCTCCTTCTGCTTGTGCCCCCTGCGTCTGTGATTGCTCTTCTCAACCCATTCTTTCCATTCCCCAAGGTCTTTCTCTGTTCTCTTTCAGATCTGGTTTCCTTAATTGCTCAATTACCCGGTTCGAGATCTTGCTAAAAAAATCATCTTTTCTTAATTGGGTGGGCTCTGGATGAGTTTTTGAGATCTGGGTACTGTTGGTATTCTTATTTTATTTCTATTTTATTTGTGTAAAGTGGGTTTTAGTTCTATCGTGGAAGTTGAATCATGACTGCTTCAACTGACTTAAGCAATTAAGTCTTAAACTTGTGGTTCCGGGATGAGTGATTTGATGAGACGACACTGTTGATAAAACTTGCCAAAGGACAGTGCAGATGGGTTTGCTTCTTTAACTCTATAAGGGTTTTTGTTTTTGCTTTGGACTTAAGTTGACCGGTGAAGAGTTAGAGGTTTCGAAGTTTTACATGAATCGCTTTATGGGATTGGCTAGTACAGTTGTTAGAGCAATGAAAACAGTGGGGTTTTAAAATCTTAATGAATTGCTGAGAATAATTTGGTATTGAACTTTCAAATGAGTGGTAGTGCCTAAAAAGAAACTTGATCTACCTCTCCCGCTTCCTCTTTACACTTTACCATTGTTTTAAATTTGATATTATGGAGAAAGTAATTGTGAATTGAAGTTAAAAATTGCATCCATGTTGATCTGCAGTTTCACTGTCAAATTTATGAAACTACTTACAACAGATATGAAACTAACTACCATAACCTTGGGTTGCTATTGTTTCCTTCGGTTATCACTAATAAACTGATAAATCCACAATCATGTTAATTATAATCTCATTTTTTTCGTGCTATGACAACTATTGTAGTTTCAACTGAGTGTCATTGGGGTTCATATAGTACTTCCTTGTCTTCATCTAATTGCAAATTGAGCATGTACTTATTTCAGTTTCTTTCTGTGTTTCTGCAGGGCTGAGCAACACTTCCTTTGGAGGTTGGTTTTGTCTCCTGGATGAACTACTGTGAATTATATAATAATCCATCTTATTCTTGATATACTTTTTTCAATGTAACACTTAGTATGATGATACAGCTGTTGGAATTGAAGTAACAATGTTAAGTAACTTTAAGCAGTAAGATAATTATTAGTTCTCCTCAGCGAATATAATTTAGGATCATGAATCTCATGCATCTTTCGTATGTTTTCCCTTTTGATTGTGAAAAGCAAAAAAAGAAAAGTTAATTCTTGGCCTACTTTCATGTTTAAAACATCTATTTATCTTGAACTATGTCCACTCTAGCGCTTTTTTTTTATGTCACCCCTGTATTCATGTCATTTGCTGAATACAGTTTTGGGTACTTGTGTTGCAAAATATTGCATTGAGGCAATTTACAACCTGTTGTGTTTAAATTAAGGTATCAAACTAAATGTCGATGTCAAAATCCTTCTTGTACTAAACTTTTCCTTAGGTTACATGTTGCTGTATGATTTGTTACCCGCTTTAAATATTATGAACAACAAATTCTAATTTTGTATTGGATAAGCCTGTGCTAGAAAACAACATGAAAACTCTATAGCAGAAGTTGTACTTCGCCAGCAGCAGCTGCATTGTCACAGAACATACTGTTTTCATTGATTTTTTTTTTTTTTGTGGTTTGAAGTAGCATTAACAGCTGCTTTTCCTTTTCTTGATTGGAACTGTTATTCAGATTGTGCAAAGTCTGATCCGGAAGTGAGTGGAGACACTGAAAAGAATTTTGCAGAGCTATTGACAGAAGAACTGAAGCTGAGGGAGAACCAAGCGATGGAAAATCAGCAGCATGCTGACATGGCACTGCTTGAGGCAAAGAAGATTGCATCTCAGTATCAGAAGGAAGCTGACAAGTGTAATTCAGGGATGGAAACGTGCGAGGAGGCTAGGGAGAAGTCTGAGTTGGCATTAGTGGCGCAGAAGAAGCTAACTGCATTGTGGGAACTGAGAGCGCGTCAGAAAGGGTGGAAAGAAGGGCTTGCCAAATCTCATGCACACTCTCAAGGGAAAGTGCAGAGTTCTTAGGCCTCCATGGAGCTCACATAATACTTTTCAAGCAAATGATAATAGAAAAAGGCAAGTAATCGTGGCTCTCCGTGTGTTTGTCAAAGGTCAAGTGTAACATACAAATGTTGTTGTATTTCTATCATTCATTTTTGGATCTGAATCCACGTGTATCACCGTTTAAAGCAAGAAGTTGTTAATTGTTGTGATAAAGTTCTTCGTAAAAAAATATTTACTACTATCATTTTGTTTGTTTTGGCTTTAGTTTCCAACCAAGGTTCAGACTGTTGCTTCTTCGTCACGATTATTCAATTTTTGGCTTCATTCAGAAACGACCATCAGCTAAATTAATTTTGCTCGATCATTTTAAAGTATGGCTATTCGGTTCTTGAACCTTAATTTACCAAGGGTCCATTTTTTTGCTTGTTCTAGATTTTAATCGTAACGTATTAAGGTTTTGTCCAAATATGGGAACATGCAATCCTGTGGCGAGGTATACATTTTGTCCAGGGATATATCATAACTGAATACGGGATATAAATGCATAGTGAAAACTCAATCTCATACCTCGTTTAACCCTTACTATTTTTACTGTTATGCCTTTTAAATTATTTTAAAAATTTAAACTTAAATATAATGTAAATCAAATTCAATATTTGCTATAAAACAAATGCAAAACATATGCACGTTACGAAATATAAACTAGCGAAATTGTTAGTCCATTTATATTTTACTCTCCTTTATGAAACACAGGTGAATTTGATAAATAATTAATCAAGTTATCTTAGTCTAATAAATAATACCATGTCTAACAAAATTTATAATTGAATTACATAAATATTTATTTACTTACGAATTCAATATAAAGAGAATATTGGAAATAAAAACTTATGGTATTAATCTTTAAAAAAATTAAGCAGTAACTCCTACAAATTACATAAATATTTATTCCCTTACGAATTCAATATAAAGAGAATATTGGAAAAGAAAAAAAACTTACGATATTAATCTTTTAAAAACAATTAAGCAGTAACTCCAACAATTTATGTTAAATCGATATTGATAATTTATTATGTTGTTGAATAAAATGAGCTTTTTATTTATTCAACAATAAACATAAGCTTTTAAATTGTTAAAAAAACGATTTAACTATATTAATTAGCCAATGTGATTATTTCAGTTCGATAGTTAATACAAAGGGAGGGAATACGGAAGTGTGATTTAATAATCAGCAACTCATTTACCTATCTATGACTTTACTTATACAAAGCTAGTATTAAACACACAGGAAACTGGCTGGAGTGGAGAATAAAATAAGAGCACTACATTGCGTTGAATACTTTCATGTAGGCAAAGACAAGAGATCGTGATAGATCTGAAATTTTCTTAACGATTGTTAAACCTCCAACCATAACCAATTAATATTTGCAACCTCCAACCAGACTTACAACTTGATACTCACTTCAATGCTTTCTTGGACACGCTTCACACCATTAACGAAGTCCCCATCTGAAAATTATAACATAAATGCATGTCACGTCTGGATGAATCAAAGCCAAAATTGATTATTGAGTTATATATGTAAAGGACATTGAAGTCCAACCTCTGGACTAATTTGATTTCAAGTTTTCTTATCAAGGTTTTAGAGCCAAATCTGTTCTTCAACCCTCAAATATTAACTACCATCCTAAAAAAATGCTTGAGAAAGTTCATAAGCAGATGCTTGTCAAAAAAAAAAAAAAAAAAAAAACCTCAAAGTGTGTTTAGATTAACCGAGTCAGGACAGTTTAGTCAAAAGGTTTTCGGTGAAATTTTCAAAGGTAAAAAAAAGAGCATTCCTCAATGCGCTAATATTGGAACATGCAAGAAAAACCAATGAAATTCACTTCAATTAATCTTATTTTTTACAATAACAGTACCTAAAGCAAATAGTAAAGGACACATACCAAAACATTTTTTGATTCCTGAGCTGAAGAATAATTTAGTGAAGAATCTAAACTGTTCCTCTTATAGAGTCATCAACATGTGGAAGGCATATGGTAAGATCATCCAAGTTGGAGCAGTTTTGAATGCTCAATCCTTTCTCGTTTGCCAAATGCAATAGACATATGAAGCACAAGTGAGGAGAGATGTCACTAATGGTTGCAGCAGCATTGCATTCGCTAGGAAAGTTGGCCAATATATTCCTGAAAGATAATGTATCTTTTTGCCCCTTTAGAATAAAGAGTCAAAAAAAACAAATCAATGTAAAAATTAGTACTTAAAATTCAACCGCAAAGAGAAAAAATATTGCATTGTTTATTTAATTAGACATATATAGTTAAGGAAAAAAAAATATACAATGTTAGCAATGGAACAGAATCCTAAAAAGAAAATTCAAATAACACAATGTCGTTAAGAAAACTCATCGTAACAAGCATTTCGTTTTACTTGAAGGGAAAGATTAATTTAAATAACTATAACTAGACAACAAATATTTTGTACTCGTCATATTCTACGAAATGGTGGAATCTTGGCATACCTGCAAAGGAAGTTTAACAGATTCTTGAACATGGTCCCACATAGTAATTTTTAGTGCATGAACATCAACTTGTTTGGAAGTCTTGTCATACTGGACTTCAATTTTATTGACCTGCCATTTGAAAATATGCATATGCATGATTCTAACTGCAATATTTTCGACTGAAAATTAATGATAAGGACTATGTGTAACTGTTCTCCTTTCAGCACTTTATCTAACAAAATTATGTAAAGAGCAAGCGTGTAAATTGTTCACTAGAACCCACCTGGCGAGGTTGAGTAATAAGAGTGTTAGAGTCCTCCATGTCACTATGAAGATCACCTCCGTAGTCACCAAAGTCATCCCCACCAACACTTCCATTGTCCCACGAAGGGAATGATTCATATTCATTGGATTGTTCTCTAGATCCATCTGCAAAAAACACCGGAAGTTAAAACACAACCTAGCGACAGCTAAAAATGTGCTAAAATGTATATTTTTTTAATATTCATGCATAGAAAGAGATATAATCACAGTACACCAAGTATGATGTTGGTGTAATTTAATCATATCTATCTCCAGAAATGTGATCAAATTACACCACGTCAAGCTTGGCAAAATGACAGTTTGAAGTTTCATTATAATTTTGTCGACTTTGACATTCTAATGAAATAGAAGATTTTACGAATTATTATAGAAGTTAAACATTAAATCATACATCACACAAACAAATATATATAAATATTGAAATCACAAATTTAAAACTGCAAACTTTACCTGCGAACCTGTTTGCCCTCCTCCCGAGACACTAAAGAAAGCATAAAAAATCATCAGTGATATAAAATAAACATCGCTCCATGCCTTCAGATTCATCAGTAGAACACTTTAAACCTCATAACTGAAATAAACTACCTTCACACTAGACAGAAGAAATAACTTCACAAGATCCTCTGGCTGATAGTGGCAGTCCTCTGGAAGTTTTGTATTGCAAGGCAATCTGCTTTCGGGGAGTAGTAACGATTTGGGATTCTTGGGAGAAGAAAATATATCTAGCATTTCTTTCTCGAGAGAATTTGTGAAATTTAATTCAACTTCAACCTGTTTCTTACTCTTTGGCTGCCTACTTTTTACGGTCGACCCATCTTCGGAAGTAGGATGGACCTCTGAGGCTACAATAAAGACTCTTAAGTAATTACCATACTGATTTCTGAAAAATATAAAAGTATTCAAATCTTTTATCTGGTATCCAAACCGCACCTTTGGATTTTCGATACTTCCAATGATCAGGGCCTGCCCAGGCGTTTTGTTTTGAATTAAAACCCAGACTCAAAAACAAATATTCGTCGACATTGTCAAATCTGTCATCCATATCAGCGTCTTGGGACGGAAATGGCTCATCATTGTCCTGCAAGTACAAGATTTGGAATGATAGTAAAACAAGTACATCATTCACGTTACGAAATATTTAAATAATATTTTTAAAAGCTCATTCAAGACAGTTGTATATGTTTTTGTGGTTGAAAACTAAAAAAAACCTGAGGGTAATTGGGAAAACTTGGATCTGCATCATCATTATAGCCCACATCGGCAACAACCGTTTGGTCATCGTGATCGTCACTCCAGGTCGTGCTGTTCTCATATTCTTCTCTGTCAAAACCACTTTCATTATTAAAAGAAGAAGCATCAAGATCTTCAGCTGAATTCTTGTCGTGAAGTTGAACATCAGTGGGCCTTCTGTTACTTTCATCAAATAGGTTTACTATAGTCCTCAGAGTTGGAGAAATTTCATCCTTAACACGCATGTCCAACACCATTTGCTCCACACAATCTACAGAACAAAGTAAGTCGGCTCTGAATGTGCGCTTTTTCAGATGTAAAGACAGTTTCACCTTATTTTTTAAAACGAAACACACCTTTGACAAAAGAAAGATCAATAGTATCTGAAATATCAGATTGATTTTGTTTTGCCATACACTTCGCAGGAACTTCTAGTGAATCAAAGAGCACCCTACATCCACCATATACACCTAGATTATTCATTAAAAGACCCTTGGCTCCACCTTCATCAAATTTGGCTGTTGTCTGGCGATAGAGAGGATCCACGACAAATGCAGCTGAAAAAACACACAATAGCATACCCATTTTAAGCACAACCTCGACTCCACACCTCGTCAAACAAGTAATAGAAATCGATTAGGATTTGAGATCACCATCAAACTTCTTTACATTAAGTGCCTCGAAAGATGATTCCAATGTTGACAAAGGTGACAACTGCACGAAAAAACAACTGTTAAAATAAAGCAACGTGTTTAACAAGTCAAGGCCAGAAATCCATAGACCACAGACCTTTTTGCTTGTTTCTTTCCTACTTTCTTCTTCTCCGCCTTCAATATTAACACCATCCAGGCTAGTGTCTGACTGACATGATGGCATCATGGCTTAGCATTAGAACTAATTAAGAGCATAATATTACAAAAATCAACGGTAAATGTACTTTACTCTGTTTTGAAATCATGCAGGCATTCATTAACCATTAGTTAGTTACCAATCATTCTTTAGAATTAGAGCACTAGTCATATGATAAGGAAGCAAAACAATCCCACTTGAACCCCCACGAGAAAGCAATCACCTAGGGAGTTCACTACAAACGCAGTTTTCATTTTTCAAAAAAACAAAAACAAGAAAATGATGAGAGGGTAAATAAATTGCAACCTTGCTCAGCTTCTTGGCCCGCTCTATTCATCCCACCAAGAACTTTATATGCCTCAGAATGCACCGAATCTACCCTTAATGAATAAATTTTGACTCCAGCCTCAAGAGTGCAGCTTGCCTGCCCAAACAAAATTCCAATGAACATCTGCATTCTACATAAACGTAACTTTGCTTATAGTGTCATTGCTGACAGATTGATAGCAGTTCTTCACTCTCATAAGCTAATTTGAGCTATCCATAAACAAAGAAGAAAGCAACTCTTCTAAATTACTAGGTGATAAACAGGGTTTTAAATTGTGGTTGCCGTTACCATTTAGTCACAATCCCTGATGCTGCAGGAATTCGAATATGAATATGGTCGAAAAAAAAAAAAAACCATAAACCTTGACGTTGGCGACGAAATAGAAGCCGCAGACCATTTTTCAAAACCTTGACGGTGGAATTTGTATAAAACAAAAACCCTATTAAACAAAAACCTCACAAATTATCAAACTGCATATTAATCAGAACATACTTTTTGAAAATTAGTCTCTGCGTCATCTTCTTGCTCGGCTTGGATGATATCAGTAAGGTGATCAATCAGGTTCAACTCCCACGTATTTTTCTGATTAATTTTCTGCAAACAAGAAAAAAAATAAAAATTAAAACAAAAACAGAATAGTCTCTAATTAAAAAAAAAAATGTTTTAGGTTTTACATTTTCGCTGGCGAGTTTGATGCAGTTTTGGAACAAATCTAGGATCTGCTGTTTGTTGAGGCAGGGATCCGAGTTGGCCTGAAGTGGTTGGTTGAACCCAAGGCTCTTTCGGCGGATGGCGGCGGCGCGCGCGGCGCGGGCCTCCGCGCGCTCGAGCTGGTCGTTGTTGGAGCCCAAGAAGAAGGGAGCGGTGGGGGACTGGATACGGAACCTCTGCTTCTGACCCACCGTGGGGTTGGGGCTTAACGTTTCCGCCATGGAGTTTGCAGAACGGTGTTAGGGTTTGAATCGGAAGTGAGAACGTCGGAACCAGAGAGGCTGAGATTTGGGAGAAACGGGAATGGGATGGTTTTTCCCTCCAATTCTGAAATTTGAATTGTGGTTCGCTCAGAAAGGTTCGCTCAGAAACAAACACTACTTTTCGAACGTGTCTCAGACGTTATCTACAGTCTTTCATTTTTTTAAATAAGTTTAAATTATCAATAATTTTAAACGTATAGAACATGTGGCAAATAATTTTATAAAAGATATTTTAATAAATAAATTGTACTTTAAATTTATAAGCTAAGCTGAAATACAATTTTGATCTCTCAGTTTAATTATTAGTTTTAATTTAGCCTCTGATTATAAAAATTTTTACTTTAACATCTTAAAGTGAAAACTAGATAATTTAAGTACATGAGTAAATTTATCCATAAATTTTAAAAAATTGTCAAAATTAATTTTTTTATGCATAGTGGGTAAATTATGTTTTAAAATGCGATTTCTTAAAAAAAAAAAGTAAAAAAAAGCAGTCACATTTTGAAAAACTAATTAAGGTTTTTTACCAAAAAATAAATAAATATAAAGAAGTAGTGCTTAGGTTTGCGACTTACATTTTTTGTATTGTATTTTTTTTAACTGGTTAAAATTGCAGTTTACCAAACCAACTGTCATTTTTTTTTAATTTGAAAGCATAAGATTTTTTAATATAATATATTATTATTGATAATTTATTAATATTATATTTTAAATATATTAAAATAATAAATAAAATAAAATAATTCAAAATTTAATATTTTATTATTTAATTTTTTTAATATATTTTTAATTGTAATTTTTGTTTATGAAAATTTTATATTAATTTTTACATTTATTTTAAGTTTATTTTAATTCTAGTTTATTTATATTCTAATTTTTAAAATATTTTATTTTGAAATATAACTTTTATTTCTGAAATTTTTTTAAATATTTTTTATTTTAATTTAATATTTATTTAACTTTAATTTATATTTTTTTTAAATAATTTTTACATTAACTTATATTTAAAATTTCATTTCAATTTTTTTAAATATATTAATATACAATTAAATTAATTAAATCATGCACAATCTTTCTACTTTTTTTTTCCCTCAATTCAAACAATTTCGTATTTTTCTATTTTCCTCTAACTCCTTTCAAGTCAAAACAATACAAGTGATATTGAATCATGATTCAAACTGGAACAATATGTAAAATATTATTTAACAATTTACTTTATTTTAATGTTTATTCAGTTTATAAATCTTCCCCTTAAATATATTATTTTTAATTTTTTTAACATCTCAAAATGTTATATTAAAATACTATATATCTCATTAACACACATATTTAAACAATAATTAACAATTTTCAGAAAAATATTAATTCATAAAAATAAATAATCAATTATATAAAAAAACATAATTGATTATATATATATATATATATATATATATATATATATTATATCTTAATATATAATTGATTATCATTTATTCTTCACAATTTTACTCTGCATATTTAAGAGGATTTAAACACTCTTAAAATTCAAAGCCAAAGACAATTTAGAATTATATATAATTTTCTCCTTTAACCTCCTTTAACTTGCTAAGACACTCTTAAAAACAAAATTATAATGAAGTCACAATTCTAAAAGAGATAATACATATTATATATATATATATATATATATAGCCTAATTTTCAATGAAAGATACAAAATGTTATTGTTAACGAAGGAATATTAAATGTTTGGAATATTCCAAAATGTTATAAATGAAATTTAAAATATTTAAAGTTTAATCTTGCACCAAAATCCTAAAACAGTATCCCAATAATTTAGAAACTTAAAGCAACAATGGAAAAAACTTGTTTGACATTATAGGATAAGATAAGTTACCTTAACATGCATATTTAAATTGTCATGATAGTTAAAATATAAAAAAATAAAATTTTATTATTCAAATATTTTAAAAATTATATTTTAATTATACAAAACTTATATTATTTGTTTATAATTTATAAAAAGAATTATAATATCCTAAAAACTAACTCCAAAAAATAATCAACATATAATTTAGCTTTAGAAATAAATAAGATAACACTTGAATTTTTTTTAACATAAAATTATTTATTCAATTTTTAATTTTATAATAATAAAAATCAAATCTCTCTTTGAGAAGATATTCTGTTTTATTTTTATAAAAACTACTAACTCTCTTTCTCAAAAGTTGTTCTTCCTATTTTCTTTGTCTTTTCTTTAAATTTTGTCTTCTTTCCTTATCAAACTAACCATCAGAGCTCAATTATACATTATTGGCATTGAGTAGAGCAAGAGTGTCACATCCCATAGAGTTAGGTTGCCCGTAATTTTAAGTTTTTAGAACTCTTTTGAAATAGTGAATGTTATGCCTAGTGTGTGAGATATATTTGTGAATTTGGGGAAGGAAAGCTAATTGCATGATTATTTTTAATGTTAAGTAAGGGAAGCTAATTATATTTTTATTTTTTTTAGATATTGTACTTAGTTGTTTTATAATGTATGAATTGAATGAATTTGAATTAAATTAAATGAATGTTTTATCAAATATCATCATCCTAGATAAATTTCTATTTCAAACCAAATATAAAAAAAAAACATACAATTAGCTTCTCTTACCAAATATCATCATTCTAGATAAATTTCTATTTCAAACTAACATAAACAAAAAAACATACAATTAGCTTCCCTTACCAAATATCATAATCTAAAGATAAATTTCTATTTGAAACTAACATTAAAAAAAAAAACATTCAACTTGCTTCCCTTACCCAAATTTACAAGACAAGTAATTCCAATATATATAAAAAAGAAAACAACTAGCTTACCTTAATTAACATTAAAAAAAGCATGCAATTAACTTTCATTATCCAAATTCACAAATATATCACACACATCATGCATATCATTTACTATTTCAAAGTAAATTAACATTTATAAAAAAAAATATACAATTAACTTTTCTTACCCAAATTAACAAAATAACTAATTACAATATTTATAAAAACATTCAAAATTCAAACCAGCTTACCTCTATAGAGGATACTCAAAGAAGTTTCAAAAACCTAAAGTCAATGGCAACCTAACTCTGTTCAAGAATTTGATTGAATACTCTTGCTCTACTCAACGCCAAGAATTGAGAGGTGACCTCTGATCGTCGATTTGATAAGAAGGGAAGACGAAATTTCAAAGAGAGGGCAAAGAGAAGGAGAAGAAAACTTTTGAGAGAGAGAGAGAGTTGGTAGTTTTTATAGAAATAAAATAGAATATCTTCTTAAAGAGAGAATTGGTAGTTGTTATTATAAAAATAAAAACTAAATAACTTTTTTTTTTTATTTAAACAATTTTTTTGTTAAAAAAATATTCAAGTGTTATTTATGTCTAAAGCTAAACTCTATGTTAGTTTTTTATTTTGAAACTATTTTTTAGGATATTAAATTCTTCCAAACAAGAAAAATTTTCAGCCTAAAAAATTGACTAATTAGGAAAATAATAAAGATAGGTTTCTATAATGGTTTCCTTCATCTCCCAAGTTGAACCACTAAACTTGGTCTCTCTCATAACAAATTATATAATAGAGCAAGCAACAATAACAACTCTATAGCTCATATCTAGTATCTTCAAAAGCAGGCATCTTAAACTCACTTAGAAATTGTGTATATCAATACTATCAAGATACTTACACTTTACACACAATCTAATTTATGTCTAGCATTCAATTTCATACAAAATCTAATTAATCAATCAAAACATAACTTCTAATGATACTCTAAACATAAAATCTTAAGATAGAAATCAATTTTGATTAAGTCATGAGTGTACACCCTCACTACTTTATCAAGGTTCTTTTTATTTCTCAATAATTTCATCCTCATTCATCACAATCAACTTAACTAAAAAAAATCAGAATTTCAAAGATCATGGTCAAACATCCAACTATAAACATCTTATTATCTAAATTAAATTTCAAAATTCTACACACAGAAGAAACAAAAGAAACCCACTATCCTCAGGTCATCCTAAAAAGGAACTGCTCTGATACTAAATATAACATCCCATATTTTTCATATAATAGGAACTTTATTGCATAAAAATTATATAATAAACCTAAATATGAATATTCATATGTTCATCATGTTAATAAAAATATCTTCTTACAATCACAAAATAAAATGAAATTAAACTTTTTCATCAGTTCACTAAGGAGTTATACCACCTGTAAAATCATTTGCTCACGTGTAATACACGACGATTATCATAGATTCAAAAACAAAACAAAACAAACATCGCATAAAAAGAAAGGTAAGTTAGAGAGTTAAAAAAAATATTTTCATAAATTAAATTTCTATCTCAACTAAACTACAACAAATCAAGCTTTCATAATTTATCTCATATAATACATATACAGACTCACATACAAAGACATTAGACTCTCTATTTCCGGATGACTCATGCATTGATTTAAACTCAAAGGTGTGCTCCTATCATATACCACTCATATGTTTCGGTTAGTTCCTATTTCAAACCTCGGGTACAACCTATTCTGATTCGTTCGTATTTCAAACCTCATATATACTTCTCATATGCACAAGGTTAATCCATGTATCATCTTCCTATCAGTTCATATTTCAAACTTTAAACATGGCCATATGAATCACCTTCGACTCTTCACTTATGTGAATCTAATTTATCAGTAGAGTCATGATACCTCCTTAGATCAAATCTCCAAATAAAGCACATCCTAACAATCTCGACACGAGGATCTCCTTTCTTAAATATATGTCTTGACCACCATTCTCTATCATTCACAAACATTGATATTACATTATATAATACATAAATATTCATTTAATTTAATTAAAATCCATTCAATTCATACTTAATAAAACAATTTGTCACAACCGGGATCACGACGGGACGCGGCGATCCAAAAAAATTATTAATTAATAAAACAATGGAGTCGCCACCATAGTTTTGATGGAAAACTATTGAAAAACTAAAAAATGAGGATAAAGCTAGTTTGCAAAAACCGGATCTAGATCCAGGAGTTGGTTACATGTGGGGAAGGTATTAACACCCTTATAATGCCTGTCCTAAGACGGTACCTTTAATTAAATAAATAAATCGAGTGTGATTTTTTAAAACATTTATCTTTCCAAGAAAAAGACACTGATTAAGATAAAACAAACAAAATATTTTTTTTAGGTTTAGGGGCCCGACAAGGTTTGACCTTGCTTCTACGTATCTCTATTAGGAATAGAGAATTAGGGTTACGTAGTTCTTCGTAGAAAATTGTTTGTCTGTTGATATTTTTTAATTTTTGGAAATTTTATATTTTTTATATTTTTCAAAATTTTATATTTTATTTTTTTATATTTTTAGAACATTTAGTGTTTTTGAAAGTTGAACTTCATTTGAATATCGCTTGACGCGTACGACCCTTTGATATTACGACCCTTTGATATTCCAAACAAAGTTAAAATTTTTCGAATTAATTCCCATATGACGCGAGCAGTCAATTAAGAAATTAATCGAAAATTTATTAAAATAAAACATATTTTTTTTTGTAAAACAATAATAAATATGAAAAATAGACCTTAAAAGAAGAAAAACAAAAAAAGAAAATAACCCAAAATTAAACTACCAAATTTTTTTTATTTTATATTTTTTTGAAAAAAGAAAAAAAATGTTAAGGATAGTTTTGGAATATGAGAAATTTGTGGGTGTAGGTCTTAACTCATGTGGTGCAAGAAGCAACCCACTAACTAGAACCCAATTAGGGTTAGGGGCATTTTTGGCATGAGATAGTGAGTGCAAGGACACCATGGCACCAGCACCACTTGGCAAAGGGTTAGAAGGCGCCGGCGAGGGGCCGACGACGACGGCGGTGGTGTCGGCGGCGGCGTCGACGACATCATTTTTTGTGCCGTTTTGATGGTTGTTTCGGGGTTGTTTCGTTGGTGTTTTCAATGCAGTTTGGGCTGTTTTAGATGACTGTTTTTGGTGCAGTTTGGGTGTTGTTTTGTGGCTCTTTTTGGTGTTGTTTGGGTGTTGTTTTTGATACAGTTTGGATGCTGTTTTTGGTACAATTTGGATACTGTTTTAGGTGTTGTTTTTGGTGCAGTTTGGGACTGTTTTGGGTGCTGTTTGGGGCTGTTTTTGTGGTTATTTTCAGTGCAATTTGGGTGCTATTTTTGGTGCAGTTTGGGACTGTTTTGGGTGCTGTTTGGGGCTGTTTTGGTGGCTATTTTCGGTGCAATTTGGATGTTGTTTTTGGTGGTTGTAAGGTGACGTGAGAGAGAGCGAATAAAAAGAGAAAAAATGAAGACGTATATGCATGTTTGCAAAAAGATAAAATAGAGATAAACAAATAACCAAATCATATCATTCGACAAACCCATGTAACATTATGTCCCTTCCATCATGAAAATCATACCTCCGAAGCGTTTTGTTCTCCCCTTTTCGTTGCTTCACAAGTTCTTGTTACTTCCTTTTTTTAACCGTTTTCCTTTCCAGTGAAGAATAGCATGAGAGTATAATCTCTTTTTTTTTTTTTTGAACCCTTCTCCCCTCTTTTTTC
>Ga0209700_102477_pt1 | contig 37151 bp, 20 predicted proteins | sample SiratroredBW_FD_187528 | JGI IMG/M metagenome (GOLD analysis project Ga0209700, IMG submission 187528) | Root nodule microbial communities of legume samples collected from California, USA - Siratro red BW (SPAdes) (version 2) | ecosystem: Host-associated > Plants > Roots > Nodule | place: USA...
TTTTTTATTTTTATTTTTTTTTTTTTTTTTTTTTTTTTTTTTCATTTAATAGCTGATTTTTTGTTGCATCCAAACAAAATTAATCATCTTAAAAAAGTGAACTTTTAAGCAAACTTGCCCAAACATAAAATTGATTATAACAATAATCGGTTATACTTATTATCAATTATTGACTTAGTGTGCTGTATACTGATGTTATGATTTGTCTTACTAATAATGCTTATTGACAGTTGTATGCAGATTAAAATAATATAAAATTAAGCCACATGATTTCCTTGAAAGTTTATTTTTGTTGCAGTTTATGGAAAAGCTCAGTAAATCGTAGTTTGGAATAATTTTAAATCTCACTTGTATGCGTGCATTAAAGATTAATTTATTTGCCCATCGTCAACATGTACCGTCTGTATGCATAGTTTTTTTTGTTTGGCTGTAACACCTCAATTTATCTATTTACTAATTTGGTTTGTACAGCATCAAAATATGGGACATGTAGAGAACTCTCATTCTTATAAAGTTTTCATTCTTTCCTGAATTTTCAGGCAGCTACACTTGATACTATCAATGCTAGTGCAAAGAGATGATGATATCAAGTCAGAAATAGCTATTAACAATGAAAAGGAAGTTATATCTACCATTACTTCTATCTTTTGGAGTATTAAGCAATCTGAAGATGTGGTTGATGCATCAAAATCGAAGGTTGAGGCTAAATAATCCTTTTTTTTTCAATATAGATAAAAGTTGCTAATGTCAACGCAATGAGACTGTAATCTTACATTTGTGATCAATGCATGACCAGAATTCGCATGCCATATGTGACCTTGGGTTAGCAATTACTAATCGACTAGTACCGAAGGAGGTTGATTTACAAGTACTGTCTCCTTCAGTTTCTCTACCTCCAATTCTATACAAAGCACGTGAGAAGGAAAGTGGCTCCGTGGTATTCTTCTTTCTTGTCAAATTGTATAGTTTCCTTCTGGTATGCTAAATTGGCGAGTGTTACAAATTGCATCCTAAATAGTCGCTAATTCTTTAAGATACTTTTATTAAGTGAGATTGATTTGTAACATTGCTATTCAAATAACTTGCATAATATTACCTCATTAGTTTTTAATTTTTTCAAAACATTTTGAATGTCCCTGTTTTAAGTTGTAGATTTTGTTGTTATTTTGGCCAAACACAAGGTACTTGATGTTTTTATTTAATTACACTTTTGTCCTTTGTGATGCTAGATATCTGATATACACATCTGCTCTAGTTAGAAGACACTTCCCCGTGATTACATGGTTGATAGCATCTTATTGTTTGATGGAATGTGAATGTAGTTATATTGGAGATATCTCCCATTGACTAGATATATAATCATATTATAGTATATATGTGGTTGAAATCCTCACATTATAAGTTGCTGGTTTTGTGATATTAAGTTAGACTTAAAGTCTATTTTCTAATAGATTTTTATATGCTTTATTTTGTATCTTGAGATAAGAGAAACCAAGAAGACATGGTTAATTGTGTGTCTAGACCACAACAGAGCTATTCAATTTATACTAGGGAACATAATTACAGAATATTCAATTACCTTATTTTAGGCTAATAGCATAAATATATAATCAATCTAATTGATCCTAATGTCATCAATTATTATATTTACAGGATTCTGACGTATCTATAAGATTCTAATATTGCACATGGAACTCAAATTTGTAACATATCTATAAGATTCTAATCATTGACTGATTTGAAAATATGTGTAAGATATTGGTTTATTTCTATTAATTAAAAAGAAATGGTTACTAGTGTAATTTCATTTGGCAGGTAAGCAAAGAGAAATCCTGGTTGGCTGATGAAAGTGTCTTGGCTCACTTTGAATCACTTGAATTAGAAAAGGTATGATTGATGCAAATGGTAAAGTTAAGAAGCAACTTTTAGTGCTTCTTAAATCCTAATTAAGTAACAATGTTTCTTCCATATGTCAGGTTTCATCTCAGTTAGCTGAGGATGACACTTTAAAGGACGGTGAAAAAGATAGAAAAGAAATATCCCTTGGAAAAATAATAAAGGACATAAAATCTCAGGGAACCAAAGGTAAAAGAGTAAAAAAGAAAAAGGCCGTGCCAGCTGAAACAAAAAAGGCTGAAAATGATATCGATATCCTGAATGTGGTCAGACAAATTAACATAGATAACTTGGGATTATCCACTAATTTTGAATCAAGTAACGGTCATGAAAATTCATCGAGTAAGAAGTTGCAGAAGGATACAGAGCGGACTACAATCAAAAAGCGAAAAGGCGAAGACTTAACCCTGGTTCCAGTGCCTAAACGTAAGCGGTCTTCCTTTGTCCATGGAAAATCAAGGTCAAGTAGTACTACATCAAAGGCTCCTCCTAGAGTTTCAGGGGAAGACTCCTCTAGAGTGAAGTTGCTGTCAGGTGCAGAATTTAACCCCGATACAGATAGCAAAACAATTCAAAGAAAAAAGGTTAAAGGCAATGAGCCCTCAATAGAAGCAAAAGTCAAGATTTCCAAGAGCTATCACGAGGACTCTGTCAAATCTAAAGAGCATGACATGAAGGTGAAATCTTACTGTCAGGCAGATTTATACCACTGTAGGATCTTAAAGTTGAATTTATCATCTTGTAGACTTTTGCTTATTTGCTTCCTCTTGCAGAGTCCTGATAATTCAAAGCCAACTGACAAGTCTAAAAGTGAGAAATTCAAGTCATCCACGGGATCTGCTAAAAAGCTGAAAAGAAAAAGTATTGGAGGATTGGCTAAGGTAAATTTCTCCACCTCTATTGTAGTCAACGTTGTAGTAGTTTTCAAGTAAGTGTTGTCTCTATGCCATGCTATAATGTGTTATGTTCCCGTGAGTCTCTTGGATACTAGTTTGATTTTATTTGATTGTTTTCCTATAGTGTACAACAAAGGAAGGTGAAAGTGATGCCGAAGATCTAATTGGCTGCAGAATTAAAGTTTGGTGGCCCTTGGATAAGAAGTAAGTTCTTATATTAAATCTTGAGAGATCAGTCGTAGAAGCAAAATGGTATACTGATGCCACCGTTTTTATTTATCTAAGACAGATGAGAATAAAAAAAAAACTTGGATATACTTTTTTAGTTATGTCTGAAGCATTTTGGCCACTTTCTCTAAAGATGACTCATGGATTTAGCTTATTTTTTTATTGCACTTTTCTTAGTTTGCCTAGTTCTCAAGTTTTTCATATTGCTTCTCCTCTGATTAACTGCTTTAAATATTTTTTTGACTGGCTCTTCGATTAATTATCCGTTCGCGGATATCTAACATCTAATGTGTTTTTTGTATGTTTTCTTTAGTTTGATCCTAGAAACAAATTTTTAGAATCCCCAATGTCTTACGTTTTCCTAGGATTTCTAATTAAAGTTCCATATTGATATACTGCAGATTTTATGAAGGCACTGTTAAATCTTATGATTCTTCGAAGAGGAAACATGTGGTAAGCTTACATTCTGAATTGGTGCAACTATTCTTCCTGCTAACTTACAGTTCTGACATAATTGTATTGTGGCATGTCATGTGGAAGATATTATATGACGATGGGGATGTAGAAGTGCTCTGTTTGGAAAAGGAGCGATGGGAGCTTATTGACAAGGGTGGCAAACCTAATAAGGTCTCCAATTTTCCATTTTTCTTCATTCTTTTTTTCGGACACATTTCTGCTGTTCTTCTGTTTCCCCTAAAAGATATCAAATATCGTTGAAGTTTGATACAATTTTATTTTATGTTTCTTCCAGAAGCTAAAACCCTCAAAAACTATATCTTCCCGTGAAGTGTAAGTATTCCTTTTACAAATTAGTTTTAGTTTAGTTTTATTTCGAGGAATATGTTTCACCGTACATCTGAATATAAAAAATTTCCTCTATTTTGGAAAAGTTGAATTGAAGTGTGTTGTGTTTTATTTCTTCTAGCTTCATTGGACGTCATGTACCCCATTCTGAATGTGTTGTCATCCTTTGTGGGTTATTTTTCTCAATTATTTTATAGGTCTACTGGGAAGAAGCAGAGAAGTTCTAGTGCTTCAGCAAGTAAAAAGACAAAGCAAATGTTAGTGGAGAAACGAGATTCTATTTTACATTTATGATTTTATTCAATATTCTATCATTAACTTGTGTCGTTTGCTGTTTAGAGTTAATGGTAAATCTCCTAACAAGCAAGTAAAACATGGACAAAAAGGCGCCTCAAAAATCGATTTCCATCATGAGGATGCCAAAGAGAGTTCTGAATTATCGAACCCTGAAGATACTCTTGTATCTAAAGCTGAGATTAACTCAGGTAATGCAATTTAAAAGGCTTGATGCACATATTGTTTTTCATTTATATCACCTGATTGATTACATCTGATATTTGTGTAATGGATCTGATTGATTACATCTGATATTTGTGTAATGGATCTGGATGTAACGCTTCAGGACATGCAGAAACCCGGAAGTTCTGTTTCAATGCAACTTTGAATTCCCTAGCAGGTTATACAATATAAAACTTAACTACTAGTCTCTCATCCCCTAGCAGGTTATACATGCTTGCTCTAAATCGTCTGTTTGCTGTAGAGTAGGTGCTTGGAATGTTGTTTACATGTCTTACCTAGGAGGTATGCTTGCTGTTGACCAACGTCTGTCTGTTAGTATAATAATAATAATTTCATAATTTCCTTTTAAAAAATACGGGTCAACTATCCAGGTTTAGATGTACTATTCATTCAGATAAAAAGACAGTCTTGATCGCAGAAAGGAAATGTGTCTTACCAAAATCCGATCAAATGATGACAGCAATCTTTGTCGGTTAGGAAAATAATTGTGTTGTGAATGCAGTGGAGTTTGTGAAAACTCATTATCTTTTATCTGCCGTACCCAGAAAAGGGAAGCCTAGTACACTATGCTCCCGACATTTTGGAAGTCAGGGAAGGCCCAAAATGAAAACAGCCTTAACCTTGTAAGAGTCTATTCCTCCGACTAGAACCTGTTACCACCAGATCACAAGACAGTAACTTAATGTATGGCCAGGGATTCTCCCTCTTATCCGTCGTACCTTTCAAAAGAAAATTGTAATTAGTAAAATAATGTATTTGATTTGAAGTAGCTAATCTTTGACTAGGCACTTTGATGATTAAGAGGAGAAAGCTTGGAATATGGTAGTAACCAAATTCATTTAATTATAGGTTTTGTTAAAATCAATCATATGCACCAGTGGTAAGAATGCTAGATGGATAGTTTTTATTAGGGAAGAAAAAAATGACTTCCATATTTACTATGGAATAAAAGCTTTCCCCTTCATATTCTTAACGTAGTCTTAAGTTGCATATATTTTGCTTGGGATATTGAATCTAAAATAGATTTTATATTAAATTTTCTTTCATTAGTTATCATTAAACTACCTATTAGAATTCTTGTTCTTTTGAAACGTTTAATTCTTAATTTTCCAATTACCTTTGGAAATGACTATTATGCTTGGAGTCTCAAACTATAAATATAATTAATTGTCTGTTCTCTTTATAAATTTTGTTTGATTTTCGATTCTAGGTGGTTCTGAAGCGGAACAGGCCGAAGGATCTGATGTCATAATAACTAAAAGGAAGAAGATTAGCAAGAAAGCAAAATCAGTTTTACGTGGAAAGAAACCCAAGAAAGAGAAGAGCACAAGTTATAAGAAAGAATCAGATCAAGAGAAGCAGGGGTATGGTGAGAGGCTTAAAGAGAGTGTCCCACAAGGAGATCAAAATGATGATGCAGAAAGTAGTTCAAAAGAGATAGATGTCAATGAATCAAGAGGAGCTTTGAGAGAAAATGATAACGGAGAAGAATCAGGTTCTGAAGGGGATCAAAATGACAGCGATGGGAAAAGTAGTCCTAGAGAAGTGGAAAAATCACCTATAGAGTCAGCGATTCCTGATGGTGCCAAAATTGCTGAAGTTTCTGATGACGAGCCGCTGGTAAGTTACTCATCCTTTGTAGAATTGTCGCACCTACTTTCATTTACCTGATAAAAATCTTGCACATTTTATTTTTAAGCTAATAACTAAGCATGGCTTATGCAGAGCAAATGGAGGCTTCCTTCGGGAAAGAAAAGCTCAGGGCAAAAACGGTGAGCAGTTTGTCAGTTGTAGAACAAATCTCTGAACATTTCAGTAGCAGTAGTGCCGTGGCAGCATTTAGTGTGTTTCAGTGCCAGTAGAGGTATCAGTGTGGATGATGACTGCCATTTATTGACACACTAATAGATGTTCTATGCGTTTCTTGCAGCCACCTGTAGATGTACTATAACAGTTGTCATCCCCACGTTTAGAAAAAAGAAAAAAAAAGTGGTGTTTTAGGATTTCTGTAGGGTTGTATTATGCTAAATGACCTTTTATTATTAGTGTAGGTGATAGGTTTAGCATATGATTCATGAGGATGTTTTCATCCCTCCAACACAATTGATATTTCATTGAGTGGGCCAACATGTACAGCTATACGTGGGGATAATTGTATTTGTAACTCTAGTTTCTTCATACTTATGTACTCTTAGCATCCGTCACAAAGATTATCTAACCATGCGCTCCTTCTTGTTTTTGTCGCACATGGTTTATGAACATGCGGTTTTTTACTTCGTGAACTGAAATGAATTTCACAACCTCCCCTACTTAGATTTTGGCTTATGATGCAATGTACCTGTCTAACATATAAAAAACATATATAAACATTTAATCTTGGGTTGAAGGTGATTTTATGTTATTTTCTGCAAATTACTGAAATTCTTGTCTCGTGTTTCGTTTTTTCCTAGTTTCTTCTAAAAAGAAGTTGCCACAAATATAACTTTAATCATACATTTTCCATCAACACTTGCAAGAAAGGAAAGTAAAAATATTTATATTTAAAAATAAAATAATTATTATTGGAACAACATTACTTAAAAATCATATTTGCGTACATTTTCTTGAAAGCGCATTAATTGATTTTTTTCTATATATACATCTTTATTGCTCACTATTTACTAAATCTAGGTACGGTTTTACGTGAAAGTAAATTATAGTGTGGCGTAAAGTGAATTATATTGTGTCCATGAATGGTTTACGTTATTTACATCTTTTGTATAATAATTCTTCGAACGAAAAATGTGATGTTACTTGCATGTCAAAAAACTTGGTCACTTAAAAGTTTTGGACTGGTTTCAACTAATTTTTAGTAATATTTTTTTATTTTAAAAAGTTAATAATGCTTAATTATAGAATTGTCGAATTACTTAATAATTTCTCTTCAATGATCACACACAGTGGCCTCACCACTCTAAGGAGTTTTGAAAGTGTCTTCACTCACTTTTAAACTTGATATATATTATGATGTTACAAATGTTAATTTAACTTATTATTATTAAAAGAACTAGGACTCGGTTCTGTTAACATGGTAAACAACATTTTAAAAAGATGGTTGAAATTCTCACAGAAGAAGAATTTATAAGTTACGTAATTTATAATTTGATTTGTTTATTGGTTACGATGGCAAAGGATGGAGACGCATAATGAACTGTAGGAAAAGCAAGCTTTGTGGCGCACGCGGTTGCGAGTGTTCCACAGAAAATAACAAGAGCGTTGTCAGAGTCAGCACTGAACCCAGTCACAAACGCGCACGCATTGCTATTCTACACTTTTATAATAATAAACTTAAAACATGAGAAACAGTGTTGTATTATTGTATCACTCTTTAAATTTAAAAAAATTAAATATAATGAGATTTGCAGGTTTAATGTAAATTTTCAAATGATTTTTTTATACTTTTGTCTCTAAAGATATGTTTTAGAAGTCTTTCTTAAATGTTTGAGTTGAGGACAAAATTAAAAAAAAATGAAACTAAAAAATTTGTTAATATTAAAATTGTAAAGTGGGATATAAGAAGAAGACCAGACCTGGTCAAACCTGCGGCCAACACAGTCGATCTGTTAATAATTCATAATCATATCTTTGACCGACAGGTGTGATTCTCACATGTTCCTGTCTTTATATAACCTTCTCATTAACCCACCTATAGCTACCGGTGAAGAGGTTGTTCCACTGTCTTTAAGTCTCATCATCTTCTCTTTTTGCTCATTCGCAAATCACAGCAACACAACACACACACAAATAATATATTAACACACTTCCCAAACCAAACCACCTCACACACACACTTATCTATTGGTAAGTTCCAGCATCTTCATGTCTTTCTTGCTTTTGTTTTCTGCCTTTTGACTTCCCAAAGGGATGTATCCTTTTCCTTTTCCTTTTGTTTTAGTTGGATCAGTGTGCCAAATGCCGAACCCACTTCACTTTGCTTTGGGATCGGGATCCTTCCCCTATGATTCTTTCTTTTCTTTGATGAGGATTTATTGAGGAATACACCCTTCATTTCTCGCTTGCTTCTTTCTCGTTCGGTTAAATGATCTGTTGGTTTTTCTTGTGGGTACTTCCCCTTCTCTGCTTTCAAAATGCTTCTGTTATTATTACTACAGCAAATTTGGAATATTTAGTTACTTGAAAAAGCTCAACTTTTGATATGGGTAGGTAAAAAAAAAGTATCTTTATTCCAGAAAAAGGAAGTAAAGTAACTAGTGTTTTGCTATCCACTACAAGCTCCCTTCTTCAACTTGGTTTATTTTATTCTTCTGTTTGGTTCATTTCTCGTTATGCTTACGTTGGATTTCTTTTCCTGGTAATTTTTGCTGCAAAGATCTTATTAACAGCAAGGAAGTAGAAAAAACAGACTTCATTTTTTTAGCTTTTCCTTCTATCTTTTATTTTTTGCTATTTGGGTTGAAAGAAAAATGAGACTAACATGTCTTGATTTTTGTCTTGGGGTTGATAAGTTGCAATTCTTTGTAAAAGGGAACTATTTTCCACGATTTATCCTAAGCATTCGGTTTCCTTGCTTTGTTTTTCTTGTGTTTGTTGGCAACTGCATATTGTGTACTTTGGTTTGGACTTTGTTTGATTAATGTTTTAACTTGTTTGCAGGAGTATAAATGATGAGTGAACAATTGGGGCTGCTAAAAGTCATTGTTTTGCAAGGGAAAAGGTTGGTGATCCGGGATTTCAAGACCAGTGATCCTTATGTTGTGCTGAAACTAGGGAACCAGGTATACAGGATTGACATGCAAATTTCATTTTTAGCTTGTTTCTGTTAACATTAAATTTTGTAGCATATTTAACCTCAAAATGTTACTAAACTATACCAGACTGCAAAGACCAAGGTAATTAACAGCTGCTTGAATCCTGTTTGGAATGAAGAGCTTACTTTCACTCTTACAGAACCCTTGGGAGTTTTGAATTTGGTAAGTTCCGTAATATTGAGTATGCCCCTTCATTCTTCTTTTCTTCAATCCCTAGTTTATAGTCTTTTTTGCAAGGAAGATACTCTAGTCAGTGTTTGTGAAATAGATTGGTGATTTTTTTCTGGTAGCATTTTTTAAAGAGTAAATTTTGTTTTAGGCCCTTTTAGATTTTGGCTAAATAAGTATAGCTTTAGTTCTATACTTTATAAACAACGGTTTTGGTTCTCTTATTTTTTATAATTGGCAAATTTTGTCCCTTATTCTAGTATAATGTTCCATACTAAGGATTAAGGGTTGAGATCATGAGAACCAAGATCCTTTCTAAAATAAATTTTGACCAAAATTAAGAATCTAAAACATATTTTGTCACCTTTGAATACAGGGCACACTGTTTATTAGCTTTTGTTATTGTATAACTGATTTGCTTTTTCATTTTTTTTATAGGAAGTGTTTGATAAAGATCTATTGAAGGCTGATGACAAGATGGGAAATGCTTTCCTCAACCTTCAACCATTAGTCTCTGCAGCCAGATTAAGAGATATCTTACGAGTGTCCTCTGGTGAGACAACCTTAAGGAAGGTCATACCTGATACTGAAAACTGTCTTGTCCGTGAAAGCAGTATCAATTGTGTTAATGGTGAGGTGGTGCAGAATGTTTGGTTAAGGCTTCGTGGAGTAGAGTCTGGGGAACTAGAATTGACCATCAAGCTGGCCACACCTATTGCTCCTGCAACATAGTGCAGAAATTGCAATTGTCCTAAGTGAAAATCTCTAACAAGATCACAATTGTAACATTTTATGTGTAGTTGAGTCTTGCTTTTGATTAACTACTGCATAGATGAATTTCTACCCAAAAATGGAAAAAAAATGTCATTAGTAGAGGCATATTCCAATGAAATTTAGCCGTGAATTGGTGATACCTCATCCTCAATTAGATAAAAGCCTCTAGAAGCTGCATTGTCAGATCAGCTTGTGGTGATTTATGGTTTCTGCTTTATGGTGTGCTAAGTTTGTTACCATGTATTACATACCCTCCCCCCCAAAAAAGTAGAAACTAGCCCTTATTTTAGCAATGATCATTCTTGGGGTATTGCGTAAGTTTTGATGGTATTGTATTGATTTTCAGTCATGAAAAGAGAAGTTCTTCTGCTTACTAGTATATCCTTCTACTTATACATGTGATAAACTATTCAATAATCATAGGAATTGCTCTATTTTAACAATGTAGCATTTTGTCAGAGTATAATTACTGGGCCATAAAGTGGCAGTAACACTACACACAGTGAGGGAGTTTTCTTGGGTCAGATTTCATTTTTTCAATCCATAAAAAATACTCAGATGACTGTGAACGACAGTTTCAAGAATAGATGCAGACTTGCTGAGCCAGAACATAACAAGGTTTTGATAACAAACTTTTATTATTATTGGTTAACTAAGACATAATATTATCAACCTGTATTTTTTAATTACATACAATAATTGTGATCTTTCTGTTTTTGCTTTTATTCAACCAGTTTGAAAGAATACTCGTTAGCATGCTAAAAAAATATCATGTGTTAAAGGCAGTTTAATGTTGAATACTGAACTAGAAAGGAAAAGAAATTATATTTGTTGATAGCATTGTTATTGATGTAAAAGTTCCTTGCAATAACGAAGAAGAAAGAACAATGTTTGTATACTTGACCATTAATTCTTCTCTGCATTACATATGGACAAATTTCAACGGGACCAGTTAATGATTTGTTTTTTAGTTAAGCTAGGTCCTCCCTGTGGTTTATCTGAGGTCAAATCTTATAATTATTATCTCTACCAGAAAAAAAAAATCTTAGAACTATCATTGTACATTAAAACTTAATTTTTCTTAACTAAGTAATCTACATTCGAAGTATAGTAAATAAAACATAATTTTTGTTTGATTTAAATTAAACATAAAAAGATTCATGTGAAGTAAGGTGAAAAATTGTATCAACACATTTTTAGTTTTTCTGCAATATGTTCTTTTGAATACATAATTTATTATTATGGCGCACTTGTATACTTTTCATCATTTTTTTTATGCAATCTATCACTCTCAATGTTTTAAAGAATATTATCCCGTGTACTTCTATGAAAAAGTTAGTTTCTAAAATAATAAGAGAAGAATAGTTTATGAAAATGCTAGTGTAATTTCTTATATTTATTATAAAATGAAAATTATTAAAAATATAATTTTTTTAGATGTTACTTTCTATTTAATAAGTTTCCTTCACACTTTATAATTTTTAATATTTTTTTACAAATAACAAAAAAAAAAATGTTGGAACATGTTTCGAACCTTCTCAAAACTAGATATATACTATAAACCAGTGTCTGATTTACTATATCTTTAAAAAGGAATGATTTAAAAGAAAGTACATACATACAAAAAGAAAAAAATGTACTCCAAATATATTTTTTGGACTAAAGTTTATAAATTATGCAAATATAGATTAATAAATAACAAATATTACTTTTATAATTACTATTTGAATACTATACTTAAGATAATTTTTACTTTACACAAATAATGCACAAAAACTAAATCTTGTAAAATTTTTAAAAGGTTAATATATTAAAAAATAATAAATAAAAACCTGGTTAGAATTATATTTATCCAAAAAATTGATACATGAGTATTTTTTAGATAAAAGAGAAGTGCCCACCATAACTGTTTCATCCTATAATAAAGTATAAATACCCAACAACACAGTTTGCAATTCTATTGTATCAATTAGAATGTGAAGAGGCTATGAACATTTTGCCATAACCATGAATGTGTTGAAGCTGAAGGCGGTGCAGGAGGAGAACCCTAAGGAGATAGCGAAAAGGGAAACGGTGGATCTTGGAAATGGAAGCGACGTCGTATACATTCAGCGGTTAATACCCTCCGATCAGTCATGGAAATGGTTCCAATATCTCGACAAACACATTCCATGGACCAGACCCACCATTCGCGTCTTCGGAAAATCCTTCCTTCAGGTTCATATCATCCCACATTTCTTTCAACCCATCCAGGAACGTGGGATTCCACAAAAATCTCATCTTTTGTTGTTTACCCTTTAGAATAAAATAGAAGCTGTTAACTATGAATCTAGTTTGAAAATTTGCCCCTGTTCTTAGGCAGTTAGTGTAACAAATGTTCAATTTTTTAGATAGGTTTGATTTTCTGATTTGGTATTGTAGTTTAAAAATCTTTTCCTTTTAAACCCTGTTAATGGCAACATCACATCTCCTTTTAATATCTCTACTCATCATTTTAATCTCTTATAGTGAAACGGTCGAGATTAAAAGAAATTAAGTATCGGTCTAAAATAGAAAATTTTCAAGTACAGTAACTAAAATGGGAAGTTTTTGTAACTATAAGGTCACATGGGTAGCTAAACCTTGAATATATTTAGAACCTATGGTTTCGAGGTGCCAACATCAAAATCAATTTTTCTTCTTACCAGACATTATCTTAGTAAAAAATGTCTTGTTGTTTAGGTTAAAATTGATTTTGTCTTCAAATCTCTGGTTCATTAGAAGTGATAACAAGCAGTTATTGAATTGAGTTGAAGAATTTTACAGTAAGTTTACTGTTTTCAGAGTATAATCATCAAATAAATCACTTTACTCCAAGATGAATTTTAAGCAATAACAAACACCTGTCCAAATACACTTAATCTTGTTAGTCTAACATTTTTTACAAAACAAATATTTCCAAAAAAGAAATGTTAACGAATGCAAATTCAATTTCCCTAATCCAAGTACTTAGTAGTTGGGTTCAATCTCAATGTTAACGTTGGTGAAATAAAAATTATTGAGAAGAGTCTTCAACCAATGAATTCCCTCGTACGTGTTCTTGTAACGGAAGAGTGAAGAGAATAATAACTACACAATTTTGGCATAAGATGTTAGGAGGAGTCTCATACTGAGTAGGACGAACTATTTGATTTGGTGCTTAAACCTTGACACTCTTCCATCTAAGGAACTAGTTTTTTGGGTTGTGTTCTCCACTGGTGCTCAAGTCCTAACATAAAATGAATCATAACTTACAGATTACTCTCTTGTATATGGTTAGTATAGATGAACCAAAAGATTCTAATGCCATGTAATGTAATGTAATTCTCTACAGCCTCGAGACACATGTTATGTTGCAACTCCAGGTTTGACTGAGTTGACTTACAGTGGATATCAGCCGCATGCATATTCTTGGGATGATTATCCACCACTTAAAGACATGTTGGATGCTGTAAGAATGTTTCTCAATCAACATTGTTCCTCATCAATTCTGCTATTAATGGCAATATATTTGACTAATGTCTTTTTTGCCCATGTTTGTTGTGTTACTTAATATTTCTTTGTACTTACTCCTGAAGGTCCATAAAGCTCTTCCTGGGAGTAGTTTTAATAGCTTACTCTTAAATAGGTACAGTGGTGGTAATGACTATGTTGGTTGGCATTCTGATGATGAGAAGCTTTACGGACCAACACCTGAAATTGCGTCTCTGACATTGGGATGTGAACGTGACTTTGTTCTGAAGAAGAAGCCATGTAAAAAATCTTGTGGTATGAATTCTTTTGTTGTTAGAGTAATGATTACACTTGCAGAGTCTCTTTCTTTCTTCCTGTATATTTTAATACAATAGTAGTGGACCCTTTATGTGGGTGTGCATGAACTTGTTATCATTTGTTGTGGATCTTCAGATGGAAGTGATGAACCTGCCAGCAAGAGATTAAAGAAGGGTAGCCATAATGCTGATCAGCATACGTTTAGACTTAGACATGGATCCCTTTTGGTGATGAGAGGCTATACACAAAGAGATTGGATTCACTCTGTGCCCAAGCGTACGAAAGCTGAAGCCACACGCATTAACCTTACCTTTAGGCGGGTTTTTTGATTGACTTGTGGCCAGAGCAGGTTTCAGTTAATATGCTAGCCGTATGTTTTTGTGACATGTTGATACATTTGTAAAGTTGTCTTGAGTAATATGAATATTATTGTGTCCGTCTATTTAATATTTCAAGCTTTATATATATGTTCATGTTCCTGGAACCATTGTCTTTTTGGTGGAATTATGAATTCCATATAGTTTCATGTGATGCAAATAGAGTTTTGTGAGATGTTGATTCTAAAGGAACACTTTTCTATGTAAATATCTCCTGGTGGTGTTTCCTTTTAGGCTTCAACCACATTTTATGCTGAACCCGTGGGTTCACACGGGTTGCCTTGTTTTCTATGCATTCTTCAATATGGTTCACGCGTAATCTACTTCAAAGAAAATATAGATGTATGTTGCTCAATGTTAAAATTTACACTGTATGGTGCTCCCTTTCCCCACAGTACTTCTCTTCACGGCAGAGAACAAACACACTTACTCAGTCTCCACTCTGAAATCGCTCAACCGAAATACCACACCCACACTCACTCACGACTTAGAACGATGATTGTAAAGTTACCAAAAACTAGAGAACCTTTTCATTATTCTCTAAAGACATAGAAGACCTAAAAGACCTAAAAACATAGAATCAATTAAACAACAGAATTATTAAATTCTGTTTAAAAAGTTGTTATTACAATAGGTTTACACTCAATAACAATGAAAATAAGAACTGTTTCAAAAATGCATTCACATTATTTAAAATTTTTATGTGGTATATGGGTACATTTTTCTTTCAAAGTATTTTATGTACTTCTCTCGTATGTTAATCAAAGGGTTACAAATATAGAATTTTTTTTGAAACCCATTTTGATGTATGAATACATGATCACTTCTACCAAACTCCATATGTTCCCCAAATTAACATAACTTGTAAGAACAACCATCACACAATGACTTCCTGTGGCCACAAACCTTTCTACTTCTTCTACAATAATTAATCAACAATTTCATGTGTTTTTCCTCTTCCAACAAACATATGAATAATTAATAAAGAGCATATTTTAATTTCACAAATATATATTTATAGAAGATAATAGGTTGTCAATATATCATAATTCTACATTAAAAAGAAGTATATCAAAAGAAAACCAAAGTCTTTCATGCACACCGCTACCCTAACTAGCTTAACTTGTAAACTCCGATAAAGAAGGGATCATCCTCCTTACAATTATTAGGACGAATGAGTAGGTGTGACTATGAATCACAAGTTGCTGATGCCACACAGTTGTTGCTAGGGATGTTCACTGCATCCTTTTAGCCACAAGACTAAGCAACACCGTCCATACTTAAAAAAACATTGGGAAATCACAACAACTAAGAATATATCCTATGTAATAGTCTTCATAATCAAGGAGATGCCCTCAGCTCCTTTACAGACTTTCAAGAACTCAACAGTCTCACCATCTGACCAATGACTACAACAACCACAAACAGACATCAGAGCATATATGCAATCGTGATATACATCATATACAATCTAATACACATGAAAACTTATCAATAACAATATTATTTGGCAACGTATAAATACAATGTTCAAGTATAACCTTCAAAATTTTAATGCTTAGGAATTTTTAAGTTCATATACTTATTATTTAACTAAAATGATTTTATTTAACACAAAAATTGAGAATACTTACCCATTATATGGTATGACTACGAATATCTTCCCAGGTTGGTGTTTGGTTACTTATATCAACAGCTGACTTTATTTCTAAGATAGTAGAATTATCATGCCAAGGTTGATAGTCTGTACTTCTCTCAAGCTCATTATGTCGTTCTTCTGCATTAGACTTTCCTCCTAATTTTCGAATACCATCTAATTCCAATGTGACTTCCTTCATAGTCGGTCGTCTCTTTCCATTCAGCTCTAGACATCTACTTGCAAGATTGATAACTTCCATGATATGATTTTTCTCTGCTTCCTTCATCACTGTTTCATCAATAATATCAAATACACAATTTTTCTCCACACACATCATGAAATATGGAGCTAAACCTTTGGCTTCCTCTGAACTTAAGAGGGTTATTGGCTTTTGTCCTGTTAAGAGTTCTACAAGAACTACTCCAAAGCTATAGACATCACTTTTTTCTGTGAATTGACTAGTTTGAAAATATTCAGGGTCCAAGTATCCAAATGTTCCTTGAACTACTGTAGTATGGTGAGTAACATCAATGGAAATCATTCTAGATGTTCCAAAGTCTGCTACTTTTGCCCTATACTTTTCATCCAATAGTATATTTGTTGACTTGATATCTTTATGATAGATAGGCTGAGAAGCAGCAGAGTGCAAGTAAAACAAAGCTCCAGCAACTTCAGTGGCAATCCTCAAACGCATGTCCCATGTCATTGGCAAATCCTCATTTTGTTGATGCAAGTACTCATAAAGGTTACCATTAGGAATGAACTCGTAAACAAGCAAAGGAATTTTAGTCTCCAAACAACTTCCTAACAACTTTACCACGTTTCTGTGGTTAATTTGTGATAGAATGACAAATTCATTGATGAATTCTTCTATTTTTCCTTGAACTTTAAATTTTTTCACAGCAATAATTGTTCCATCCATCAACATGCCTTTGTAAACAGTTGCTTGACCTCCTTTTCCAAGTACTCTATTTGTATTGAAGTTATCTGTGGCCTTCTCCAATTCCTTTAAGCTAAAGAGTTTAATTTTATCCACATTAACTTCACGAGAAGACAATTTTTGTTGTAACAATAATCCACCGTTTCTTTTGAAGAATTTTTCTCTGTATATCTTCATTATGGTTTCCCTTGTACCCTTGAACACTAGCCATAAAGTGAAGAGTAAAGTGATAAATCCGAAGCCTTTAAGAAACCCTACATATTTTACCACATCAATACATTAAAAGAAGTATTTTCACTTATATAGAATGTTTATAACTCCTTACAATTAAGATTAAACTAACACAAATTGAAAAGACAATTGTAGTGTAAATATGAAACTTATTTTGTTTTTTAACATTTTTTTTGTTAAACACATTGTTTAGTATAAAATCAAAAGACACGTTAGTTTGTATAAGAAAATTTAGTTTGAGAAGATTACAAAATATCTATATCTCGTTCAGGGATTGGATTCAATCAAGTCTAGAAACCTTTTCTTACGAAAGAACTTACACACTAGAGTATTTAAATAAGATATTATAGAATACTATAATTCTTCAATATGATTATTAATTTTACATAATTCTCCTATTTTTCATTTACTATAAATTCTAATGAAATTAAGGTTAACATTCTATAAGTCACATATTTTAGTTTTTCTTAATATACTCAATTTCAGACATGCACAAATTTAAATATAGGAAATTAAGTCACTTCAATATACATTTCTCTTACGCTACAAATTCTAAAAAAATTAAGATTGACATCAAATAACACATCATAACTTTTTTTAACATACCTAATTTCAAATCTGCACAAATTTGAACATAGAAAATCAAGCCACTTCAACATACATTTTTGTTGAACACATTATTTAGTATAAAAACAAAAGACCTTATTAGTTTGTATAGCAAAATATAGTTTGAGAAGATTACAAAATATCTATATCTGGTTGAAGTGTTGGATTCAATCAAGTCTAGAAATCTTTTCTTGTCAAAGAACTTAAGCACACCAGAGTATTTAAATAAGATATTATAATTTCAATATGATTATTAATTTTACATGATTCTCCTATCTTTCCTACACTAAAAACTCTAATAAAATTAAGATTAACATTCTATAAGTCACATATTATAACTTTTCTTAACATAATTTGAACATAGAAAATCAAGTCCCTTCAACATATATTTCTCCAACACTAAGAACTCTAAAGGAATTAAGATTAACATTAAGTAACACATAATAACTTTTCTTAACATATCTAATTTCAAATTTGCACAAATTTGAACATAGAAAATCAAGTCACTTCAACATACATTTCTCTTACACTAAAAACTTTAATGAAATTAAGATTAACATTTTACAAATCACAGATTACAATGTTTCTTAATATATCCAATTTGAGACTTGTATAAATTTTAACATAGAAAATCAATTCACTTCAAACTACATTCCTCCTATACTAAAAACTCTAATAAAATTAAAATTAATATTTTATAAGTAATGAATTATAATTTTTCTTAACATATCTATTTTCAGACATGTAACATAAGAAATCACAAATTATTTTGTTAATAGATTATCTTTCAATTGAGGTTTTTTCATTATTTTTATGGATTTAATATTTATTTAAAAATGATACAAAAATTTTATCTTGGATTTTATTGTTTTTAAGGTTATGGGCTTATGATATTGTAGTTTAGTTTGTGAACTTGTCATATTCCACTGAGTCCTCTTAGTCCATGAGGGCCAGCTCACTATTTTTTTTTTTTAGTTTTTACATTATATGGGAAATATTAAAATTATTTTTTTTAAAATTAAAATTACTATAATTTAAATATTGAAATTTTTATGTTGTCTTAAGATTCAAATAGAAGTGAAATCTAAACAATAAAAACTATTTTTCATAATTCTAAACAATGTGAGATATCATTAAATTAATATTTTTATCATAAATAATTTTTGTAATAGACTCCCATTAGATATGTTTTAAGAAACTAGTCTATCAATCTTCCAAGCTAGCCTTAAAAAAACACTAACAATAAAAAATTGTGCAATCAAATCAAAACAAATTTATAGCTATATATTAAAAGCTCTTTAATATGATGTACATTATTAATTCAAAATAATTTGAATTTAATAAGGAGAATAAATTATATTTGCATCTTCTAATATTGGTTGCCATTTTGAATACTTAAATCAATTTTAAATGGGTTTCACTATTTATAAAAGTATATTTCTTTCTTTATTGTTATACTTAACAAGAGAGGAGAATAAGATTGGTTGCATTCAAGGTATGATAGTAGCACATATATTTATAGGACTCTATTGGAATCCAATTCTACTCATTCTAACTAATTAAATTGTAAGTTTCATTTATAATTAGTTTAGATTTGACTTAATTAAATTAATCTACTCTTATATAAGCTAGATAAAGAGTTTAGTATAAGCCATTCAAAGTTCAATCCAAAACTTACTTTTTTATACTTATGTTGTAAATAATTTAATTATATTACTTATTTACTTATTTGAAGTATTGAATTATTATTATTTAAATATTATATTACTTTTTAATTAGATTTATATTTAAATATTATAACTTTAAAAAAAAAAAATTCAAAATCCTTACCAATTGATCAAACTTAATTCAATCCGGCCAAAAGCAGGATAAACATAAAAATAAAAATCTTACTCAATATTTTTTTGGATTGACTACTAAATTTGTTCAAATCCTTATATATCTACTATACATAACATAAACAATCTTATATTAAGGTAATTAAATTAATATTTTAAATTATAAATTTATACTAATAAGAATTTTTCAAAAAACTTATATTCTTTGTTTTGATCTTCAAAATTATAAGTGAGTAAATTAATGTTGCTTAAGAAACAAATATTTATTAAAAAGTATTAATTTTTACCTATTATTCTATTGCTTATATTTTTAATAGACAAATTTATATTTAAATTTATGTTATTTTAAATAGATTAATATATATTTAAATTTTATATGATACATCAATGTTTACTTGTTTTTGGTTAATCAAATATTTTAACAAAGTAAATTTTAAGTTTTCTTGTTTGGTTTATATGTGTTAGGTATTGAAGTGTGAGTAGTCTAAGTCTCACATTGAGTATGAGTATAAATAAGTAAGTTGAACAACCTATAAATGTTTAGTTTTGAGTTGAAGGTGATGTCATTTCCTTGTATATATTAACTCTTGTTTTCATTTTTGTTTGTCTTCTCATATTTCTTCCCACAATTTTTCCAGCAATATGATAGTTCCACTTTCATTTTTATGTGTATTTTAGTTTTTCTTTGACCATCTTTTAAATTCTGTTTACTTCTATCAATGTAACAACTACAATTAAATTCCAATATTATCCTAAATAAATGTCTAACCTTTTTTTTTTTAACCAAAAACCAATTAGGTGGTGGGATGTGAGAAAATCCCTTGAATACACACTAACACCACAAATAAATAAATAAAAATATAAAGATATTTTAGTAAAAAAATATGCATTAACCGAGTTGATATTTTATTTTTTTCTTGATATATGTGGTTAAATTACAAATAAAATAATATAAAAATTTTAGTCTAGATATAACTATAAATGCATATGTGTTTCTGCTAGTATGTAATAATTTTATTAAATCTAATGATAAATTAAATATGTTTTTCAATAGATTGAAAGTAGACATCATTTATATTTTTATATACCGGTTAAATTTATATATGTGCATCCATTTTTTTTAATAAAGGGTGAAAAAAAGAGAGAAATAGGTAAAAAATGATAGTGTTTAGATTGAAAGAAAATAAAAGAAAATAAGTGAAAATTTTTAATAAATTTAATTGAATTGGTAGAATAAATTTTGTCATATACAAAAATATATTTAAACAATTTATATATAAATTATTAAAAATAACTTAATGTAAAAAATAATTTCTGAAAATATAAATATAAATATAAACAAAATAAAAAATAATTATAAAACTTAATAAAAAAATTTAATTAAACTATTTGATAAATTATTTTAATATTATAAAAAATTTATTTTATCAATTATTTTGATAATTTTATTTTAATTATTCATTTTGTTATGAAATAATAATTTATATTAATAATATAATTATCCGAATATTATTATTATTTGTAACATAATCAATTATACATTTTATTATAATCAATTACCATACTTGCAATTTTTTTTTATAATAGTTAATAAAGTTTAACATTATAATTTTTGTGTTTTATGTTTTATAATTTATTGATTTTCGCACTTTTTCTTTATTTTTACTCATATGTGAATAATATATTTTTAATATATAGATATAATTAATGTTTAAGAAAAGAATTATATAAATTATTAAGCACTTGATAGTGTATACATACCGTTCGTTAAGCGTCTCGTGGATCTCCAGTAGGCAGGATAATCGACTGAAATGTGAAGAATAAAGTTTAAAATATTTATAATAATGTTATACAAATGCTGATAACAATGTCTAATAACAATAATAATAAAAGACTGGAGTAAAGAATAGCAAATAAGAACTGTTTCAAAGAATGCATTCCCATTATATAGTATTTTTCTGTGGGATATGGGTATTTTGTTTATTCCAAAGTATATATATATATATATATATATATATATATATATATATATATATATATATATATATATATATATATATATATATATTAAAAAGTGCATATTTTATAGAATAAAAAATATGAATTTTAAATAGTACTAATAAAGTAATATTTGAGAACTAAAAATATAAGAAATAGAATACAAATGAGATTAAAAAATTTAATAACTAATAAAATTATTTTTTAGAGTAGAATTGGTAAATGTGAAGAGAACATTTGAATATTAAAATCAAAACACTTATAAATAGAAAATTGACATTCATGAAGTACTATTTCTCTATAAATATGATCTTTATATCTTTTTTTCTACCTTTTCTCTAAATTTTGACTCTGTTTTTAGAAGGAGTCTCTGCTCATTAAATTTTTTTGTATTGTAGTATTATAATTTATTAGAAATTTTATGGTGTATGTTAGACAATTTGTGAGATCCTAGGTTTCTAGAGTTCCTTTGAGTGTTTCTACCTTTATACAGAAGAAAAATTATAATCTGTGACTTGTAGAATGTTAAATATTAATTTTATTAGAGTTTTAATATAAGAGAAATGTATATTGGAATGACTTGATTCCAAATGTTTAAATTTGTGCAGGTCTGAAATTGGATATATTAAAAAAAGTTATAATATGTGATTTGTAGAATGTTAATTTTAATTTCATTAGAGTTTTTAACGTAGGATAAATGTATGTGTTAAGGTTTCCTATGTTCAAATTTGTGCAGATATGAAGTTGGGTATTCTAAAAAGAGCTATAATTTGTGATTTAATGCTAATCTTAATTTCATTAGAGTTTTTAGTATAGGAGAAATGTATCTTGAAGTGACTTGATTTCCTATGCTTAAATTTGTGCAAGTCTGAAATTAGATATGTTAAAAAAAACTATAATCTATAACTTATAGAATGATAATCTTAATTTCATTAGAATTTTTAGTGTAGGAGAAATATATGTTGAAGTGACTTGATTTTTTATATTCAAATTTGTTCAGGTCTGAAATTAGGTATGGTAAGAAAAGATATAATGTGTGATTTAATGTTAATCTTAATTTTATTAGAGTTTTTAGTGTAGGAGAAGTGTACTTTGAAGTGACTTGATTTCTTATGTTCAAATTTTTGCAGGTATGAAATTCGGTATGTTAAGAAAAATTATAATTTGTGACTTAGTTTTATATTATAATTTTAATTTTATTAGAATTTTTAGTGTAGGAGAAATATATGTTAAAATTGTGCAAATTTGTGCAGATTTTTATGTTCAAATTTGTGCATATTTGAAATTGGATATCTTGTTGGCTTGAATTGGTTTGAGGATGTGCTTTAATTTTTATATAAATGATATAGGAATATACATGATGTATGATAGATTAACTGGATGATGAATAATAGATTATAAAATGTTAAGATGTTATGGTTGAAATCAAGACATAATATTTTTAGAAAAAAAAAATACTCGTGTCGAGATTATTAGGATGTACATTGTTATTGTGATTCGTCTAGAAGGAGATATCCTGACTCTGATGAATAGTTTAGAATCATATAGAGGAAGATTACGATATTGTGAGAGTCGAAAAATGTTTATATGGATGATTGCGGTTTGAAATATAATCGGTCAGAAAAGATCATATGAACTAATCCTGTCATACAAGAATAATTGGTAATCTCATGTTAGAACTGTGTGATACAGTTGGAAATTATATGAGAGGTGCAAATCTCTAGATTTATGTTAATGCATGAGTTTTCAGGAGGGTCAACTATATTGAGTGAGTGTCATGATATGAAAATATAAAAACGTATTTTAAAATATTTTAAATGCTTCATGAATATATTATCCTTAAATAAAAAATAGTATGAGAGTTTTAAACAAACATTGTTGAAATATAATTTTATACTTAATATTATGTTATTTTAAAACATTTTTAGCTTACTTTTGTTTTGTCTGTACTTATGATCTGTTATTGTTTTTGTTTGTGTGATACATGTGAGGAGATGTCTTAATAAATCACAATTCTCTACAATAAATTACTGGATATTAAAAAGAATACAAATCTGAAGTTGTAAATTTTTGAATTAATTACAGCAGGATTACATTACCCTAAGTGTAAAATAGTTGGCTGGTTGTTTTATAATCTTTTAAGAAAAATGGATATTTTCAGTTATTTTAATTATGAACTTTATAATTTTAACTAAACCTTATTTTTTATTCTCAAAATATCTCTACATTAATTTTTTTAAGTAATAATATTTTAAGCTAGAGTAGTTTTGTAGGGCTGTAAGAAAGAATTATGATATAGTCAATTTGATATAAATACATTGAATTAAATCGTATGTCTGTGGGATGCAGGAAATATATCTAGGAAAGATAACATTATTTTAGTAATTTTATATATATATATATATATATATGTTATATAAAGAATATCAATTTTGTATTTTTGTTTTCTTTTTTATCTTCTTACAATTTTAAGTTCAGGCAGAATATTTTTATAATTATATTTTTTTTATAAAATGTGCTATTATTGTTTTCATTTTGATAACTGACTTTTAAGCATGTAACAAAATTAGAGGCCCAGTGGTTTATCATACAAAAAAAAAGAAGCCTCTTTTTAATGCAGTACGTAATAGGTATGATATAATAATTAGGTAGGGTTGAAATAATATATTTACCTGAACAACCTCCTTGAACGTAAGGATTACTGAAAAGGGAACCGGCTATGCAGGAACATCTCTGACCTGAACTTTTGTACTGTGAAGATGTAATATTAGTGTCATAACACTCAGAGAGATAAGCTGCAGGAAGTGTAAGGTTCAAATTGTTGAGAATCTCCCATTCAAGCACCGCAGGGACCACTTCTAAATCCTTCAACAAACCATCCACAGGAAAGTAGTTGCTAGTGGGAGCATAACCAGGATTTTGCTGTACAACCATGGCGTAACTGCACTGTTGATGCGTTTCATTCTCCTTTAAACCTTTTATTTCAGTGCTGTATTCTTTAACATACAGTGGCAGGGAACTCTCACAGCAGGACTTCCCATTACAATCACTGTTTTTAAGCTCCATTTTGCCGATATCATCCACCTTGTAGTCCTTGTTGCACATGGATACACAGCCACTGTCTTCTGACCCATTTAACTGCAAAAAAGCAATAATACTACAACCTGCGGCCACAAATTTGTTGTGTTTCTGGGAATACACGAAAGGGCTTCCTTCCAGGGACTGGTTGACTGGCGGAGAATCTTTGATGCCGCAGTTACTACGGTAAATGGGATGTTTGATAGTAACCGTGCCTTCTTTGACATCAATGGATGTGACTTCCACTCCTATTGATTTCAGATAAGCTGTGTGACTGTAATTGCTATATGCGGAAGTGTTTCTGCATTCTATTTCAAACCATTTTCCTGCATAGCATTCCGAACTATTCATTCCAAACGGAAATGGAATTGAAACATCTCCACATAGCCAATCACAGCCAGGCTTTGCTACAGGTAGGTCATCTTGTGCAGATACCTGTAAATGTAATGCCCATAGTATCAAAATGATGAAATGGATTTCGAATTTCAGAATCATATTGGCTTGTTGGGGTGGTTCAAGATTCAAGAGGTGTTTGTGCAAGCCTTCAACTTCATACCAGGACAGGTATTTATATTACTATGATTTTGACAGCATTGCCTAATATATTAAGCAATAATTTTTTTGTTTCTTCTCAATGATTTTCAGAATTAAGAAATTAATATTAGATTGTCAATATTCCAAAGTGCTAACCAACAACAAAATAGGAACAACCTAAATGTCAATGTTGTTCCAAGAGCTGAAGTATAAACAATGTAATCTTTCATACGTTAATGATTTAAAAACAACATGATTTTGTTCTTCTGCATTCTAGTCTATTAGCTCTTGCTTGGAAAAAAATTATAGACGTCAAGTCATAGCATCTTCAGTATAAAAATGCTTCGCATCAAAACATTTTAAAATTTAACAACAGGCTAATGTGTTGTTTATAAGTAACTCTCTGTAACCTTTGAAACAGTCAAAACGTCACTTTTACCGTTTAATTAGGGCAGCTTCCAGGAAAAGTCTGAGTGCTGCCTGATTTGACTTTTCCAAAGTGGAGTAAATAGAAAAATATTAGATCATGTGAAAGATAGGGTGAGAGAAACGAATTGAAGAGAAAGTAAACGAATAGTTAGAGTTTTTGTAGTTGATTAATTTTAGCTGTGATAAACTTGAAATCTACTACTTCAATTTGATGCAGATATTGATCATTTATCTGGTGGATCCTTTTGTTTTCTTGTGGCCCAACAAGACTCTTCCTTTGTTTTGTTACGAATAATTCTATTATATTATTCCTTTGTTAAGAAATGCAGAATGGATTCATGCGATTCAAAACGAAAGCCAACGTTTAGCATTAGTTAAAATTGACTCAAAATTTGTTTAGTACGACAGAACATCATCTCATTATTATGTTCAGACTAAAGTATCATCTTATGATTCAACTTGAGTTATTACGTGATGTTTCGCTTGATATATTATATGATTAATTTGTCTGATTATATCATCTGATGATTTAGTTTGATTGTATTAACTAATTATTCATCTTATACACATAATTTGTTTCAAGAGTTTTCTTTTCTAAGTATATAAAATCTTAAGTGATTTGAAGTCTTTTGTGCACGACACACAAAAGTATGCACGAGAGAAATGGAACAAAATTTTGAAACACGAATCTAGTTGTTCTAATTTTCTTTCTCTTATGTTTCTTCTTGTCTTTTTATGTATCTGTTTTCTAAATGCTACGAAATAGTTTACAAGCTTGGTTTAATAGTTCTTTTCTTGTGTGTTATTTTCTTTCATCTTCTGAACTGAGAACCAATACCACTTATAAATAAGAAAAAACATAATTGAAAAAAAAGTCCAATATAATGAGCAGTTAAATTATTCGATGAGATTAATCATTGTAAAAAAAAAAAGTTTTGCTATACCTTCTTTCTCTCATGTTATAGAAATTTTAAGGTAAATATTAGAAAATTAGAGTTAAGTTTAGGTCATTAAAAAGCTATATATCAGTGTACATTATATGTTATGTGGTTGCGGAGCTAACAAGGCGTTTTCTATATATTATTTCAAATAATTTCACTTTTAAAAATTTCAATTTAGTAAAACATGTATAGTTTCGCTTTCAATTTTTTTTATTTTCAGAAAAGGAAATTAAAAATATGTTAGGTTTAGTCATTTACGTAAAATTTCATGAAATATTTTCACATAAAGCTTACACCATGTAATTAAACTTTATTATGACACAACTCTTTCTTTTATCTCTCCCATGACATAAAAGAACTTTGCAATTGCCAAAGCATCTAAGCTTCTCTTGTATATTAATCAAAGTGTTACAAATATAGAATTTCTCTTGAAACCCATTTTGATTTATGAATCAATGATCACTTCTACCAAACTCGATGTCTCCTAAATCAACATAACTTGCAAGAATAACCATCACACAATCTCTTCGTTTGGCTACAAACCTTTTTTCTCATTCTCCAAGAATCAACAATTTCATGAGTCTTTCCTCTTCCAACACAGGAATCACTATATATAATAATATAGAACATATTGTAATTTCACAAATATATATATTTGCAAAAGATAATAAGTTGTCAATATATCATAATTCTACATAAAAAAAAGAATAACAAAAAAAAAATCTTATATAAACTACTACGTTCATTGCATCCTTTTAGCCAAAAGAATAAGCAACATCATCCATACTAAAAAAAATTCATTAGGAAACTACAACCACTAAGAATATGTTCTATACCAGTCTTCGTGATCAAGGAATCAAATGCCCTCAGTTCCTCTACAGACTTTCATAAACTCAATAGCTTCAGCATCTGACAATGAATACAACAGCCACAAAACATCAGCGCATATATGCCATCGTGATATACATCATATACAATCTAATATAAACATAAAAAATTATCAATAATCATATTCGGCACCGTATAATTATAATGTTCAAGTATAACCTTCAAAATTTTAATGCTTAGAAATTTTGAAAGTTATATAGTTATTATTTAACCAAAATGATTTTATTTAACATAAAAATTAAGAATACTTACCAGTTATATGTTAAGAATATGAATATCTTCCAAGGTTGATATTTTGTTACTTAGATCAGAAGCTGAGCTTATTTCTGAGACAGTAGAATTATCATCCCAAGAATGATAGTCTTTACTTCTATCAAGTTCATTACATCCTTCTTGTGCATCAGACTTTTCTTCCAATTTTCGAATAGCTTCTAATTCCAACGTGACTTCCTTCATAGTTGGTCGTTTCTTTCCATTCAGCTCTAAACATCTACTTGCAAGACTCACAACTTCCATGATACGATTTTCCTCCCCTTCCTTCATCACTCTTTCATCAATAATATCAAATACACAATTTTCCTCCACACACTTCATGAAATATGGAGCTAAACCTTTGGCTTCCTCTGGACCTAGGAGAGTTATTGGCTTTTGCCCTGTTAAGAGTTCAACAAGAACTACCCCAAAGCTGTAGACATCACTTTTATCTGTGAATTGACTAGTTTGAAAAAATTCAGGGTCCAAGTATCCAAATGTTCCTTGAACTACTGTAGTAAGGTGAGTAACATCAATGGAAATCATTCTAGATGTACCAAAGTCTGCTATTTTTGCCCTATACTTTTCATCCAATAGTATATTTGTTGACTTAATATCTTTATGATAAATAGGCTGAGAAGCAGCAGAGTGCAAGTAAAACAAAGCTCCAGCAACTTCAGTGGCAATTCTCAAACGCATGTTCCATGTCATTGGCAAATCCTCATTTTGTTGATGCAAGTACTCATAAAGGTTACCATTAGGAATGAACTCGTAAACAAGTAAAGGAATTTTTGTCTCCAAACAACTTCCTAACAACTTGACCACGTTTCTGTGGTTAATTTGTGACAAAATGACAAATTCATTGATGAATTCTTCTATTTTTCCTTGAACCTTAAATTTTTTCACTGCAATAATTCTTCCGTCTACCAACATGCCTTTGTAAACAGTAGCTTGACCTCCTTTTCCAAGTACTCTATTTGTATTGAAGTTATCAGTGGCTTTCTCCAATTCCTTTAAGCTGAAGAGTTTAACTTTATCCATATTAACTTCACCAGAAGACAATCTTTGTTGTAACAATAATCCTCCATTTCTTTTGAAGATTCTTTTTCTGTATTTCTTCACTATAGTTACTTTTGTAACCTTGAACACTCGCCACAGAATAAGGAGTAAAATGATAGATCCGATGCTTACAGAAATTCCTACATATTTTATCACATCAATACATTAAAATAAGTCTTTTCACTTATATGCAATTAATATATATATATTGACAAAGAAATTTGTAGGAGAGTTCATATAAATATGAAGTTTATTTATTTTTTTCTTAAGATTTGTTGTTAAACAAATTATCTAGTATAAAAAGAAAAAACTCATTAGTTTAGTTGTAAAGGAAAACGTAGTTTGAGAATATGACAAAATATCTATATCTGGTTGAGGTGTTGGATTTAATTAGTAGCCCAATATGCTAAAGTCTGAAAGCATTTATTGCCGAAGAGCATAAGGAGAAGCACATAGGAGTATGTATTTAAATAAGATCTTATAATACACTATGTATATGTATATGTGGAGTCATTTAATGTATCTACCAAATATAAAGAGGGCATACACAAATGTGGACAAGTATATAAACTCTGAATCCACTGGGGAAGCAAAGGATATAGTCATCTTCTTGTAATAAAAGTAGGATGTTGTCAACTTTTGTTAGTATCATAACAAAATATCTATATTTTAATTTAAAAAGTATACAAAATTTAGGTTAAAAAAAAACTATTTTTTTAATATGTTATTACTGTATATTAGTTATAATCATAATTTTGGATTAACATTACCAAGACTTTTAGTACACAAAAATAAAACTATGTATGCGAAGAGATATGATATACAAACATGTACTATAATAGTTTACATCTTAAATTGACTTTAGTTTTTTCAAACCACATTTATCCCACAAAATTTACACCTTAATTCATGTCCACAAAAATATATTTAAATTTTGTAACTTATATTTTTTATTAAATTTAAATCGTACTTAGATTAATTACTAGGTTATTATTTACCTGTTTTTAATTATTAATATTTTACAAATAACATGAATAGTTACTTTTTAATAGATCTACTTTCCTATCATATTTTTTTTCTATCAATAAAATTGAAGTTCAAAATCCTACTTAGGAAGAAGTCCAATCTCACTTATGTCAATAGCTTATTGGTGTAGCTCATTAGCTCCCATAACAATGTAATATTTTTCACATTCATATTTCTTATTTAATGGAAATTGAAAACTCCTAGTTAGTTTTATTAATTAACGACATTAAAATAAAGAACAATAATGAATAACTCAAGTTACTCAAATATTTTTGACCAAATTTTTTGAATTATTTAAATATTGTTTATTTTAATTTTAATCAAAGTCACTTTTAACTTATTTTTCTTTGATTGGATAACGAGTTTCGTTGTTAGATATATTAACAAACCTATGACATATTAATTTTCACTGTTTATTTTTAGATAAATCTTAGAATTAAAAAAAAAATGAGAAAACAGTCCTACACACAACAGATTTATAATTTCAATCTCTCATGAAATATCTTAAATTTTGTTTGATTTAGTTTATTGAATTATTTACTATATTATTTTATTTATGCTATATCTTGCTTTATTTTTATGTTATGTTGATATAGTTAGCAATTTTTTTTCAAAACAATAAATATGGTCTGACTACGTCTTAACAAATAGCGTAAGTTCAAGAACGGTATTGATTTATACAATTAGAAACAAACATAAAAAACAAATAGTGTAAGTTCAAGAGCAATGTTGATTTATGTAATAAAAAACAAATATCAAAGCGCATATTAAGAAACAACTTGAGTCAGAAATTCTTGAGAGGGTTGGGCATAAAAAAAAGGTATTGAGGTAATTCAATCCAATATTTTTTAATAGATTAGATAACAGGTTTGCTCAAATCTAGTAATACCTTATATCCCCATCATACATAAGATTACCTGAACAGTCTTGTATTGAGGTAGTTAAATTAATATTTTTAATTATAAATTTATACTAATAAAATTTTTAAAATAAACTTATATTCTTTGTTTTATTCTTCAAATTATAAGTGAGTAAAGTAATGCTGTTGAGAGTAAAGTAATGTTTTGAAGTAACAAATATTAATTAAAAACTATTATATTTACCTGTTATTCTAGTACTTAGATTTTAATTGGACAAATTTTATTTAAATTTATTTTATTTTAAATAGACTAATCTATATTTTAAAATTTTTCAATAAAAATATAAAATAACATATATATTTTTTTTCTTTGAAAGTTCCACGAGTAAATGTGACAAGGAGTACTTGTATATTTGGAAATGGATAGAGTTGAGTTTTTCTATATTGGGGTGCGAGTAGCATCTCTCTACTAACATATTCACCTTCACTAATACTCATTTCTAACAAACAAAATAGTACTTTGACAATTATGATATAATTAAATATATTAACAATATAATAATCAAAACAATAATTATTATTTGTACATAATCAATCATGCATTTATTAGAATCAATTATCATAATAAAGTTTAACACTATAATGTTTTTGTGTTTTATTTTTTTTTAATTTATTGATTTTCTCACTTTTTTATTTTTACTCCTGTGTGAATAGTATATTTTTAATATATGAGGATAATCAATGTTCCTATTTAAGAAAAGAATCATATAAATTGTTAACCACTTCACAGTTTTCATACATACCTTTTACGATGAATATTGTTCTCTGACTCACTGGTCTGCCATAGGGGGCATAATTTGCTGAAATGTGAAGAATAAAGTGTTTAAAATATTTATAATAATGTTATTCAATACAAATTCTGATAACAATGTCTAATAACGGAAAAAGACCGGAGTAGAAAACAGATAAGAACTGTTCCGAAAAAGGCATTCACATTATTTAATATTTTGGTGGGTATATGGGTATTTTTTTTTTCTTATGGACATTGAATGAATATATATATATATATACACAAATTAAAAATGATTATTTTATAAAATAAAAAAGGCGAATTTTAAATAGTAGTAAATAAACATTGCAGTTGTAAAATTTTGAATTAATGCAGGAAATATATTTAAAGAAAGATAAAATTATTTTAGTAAACTTATTTGTTTATATATACATATATATTGTTATATATAGAATATCAATTTTTTTCTTGTTTTTTTTTTATTTTCTTACAATTTTACGTTTAGGCAGAATAATTTGATAATTATATTTTTTTTATAAAATCTGCTGTTATTGTTTTTATTTTCATAACTGGCTTTTATGCATGTAAGAAAATTAGAGCCCAGTGGTTTATCATACAAAAAAAAGGCTTTCTAACTGCAGTAAGTAATGGTATAATATACTTACCTTCTGGACAGCCTCCATCAAGGTAGGGGTTACCATAACTGGCTCTGCAAGAACATCTCTGACCTGAACTTTTATAGTGTGAAGATGTAATATTAGTGTCATAACACTCAGAGAGATAAGATGCAGGGAGTTTAAGGTTCAAATCGTTCACAATCTCCCATTCAAGCACCGCAGGTACCACATCTAAATCCTTCAACATACCATACACAGCAAAGTTGTTGCTTTTGGGAACATAATAAGGATAGTATGGGTTGTACGTATTCAGATTTTGCTCAACAACCATGGCGTAACTGCACTGTTCATGCGTCTCATTCTCCTTTAAACTTTTTATTTCAGTGCTGTATTCTTTAAGATATAGTGGCACGGAATTCGCACAGCAGGACTTCCCATTACAATCGCTGGTTTTAAGTTCAATTTTGCCGATATCATCCACCTTGTAGTCCTCGTCGCAGATGGACACACAACCACTACCTTCTGAACCATTTAGAAGCAAAAAGGCAATAATATTACAACCTGCGGCAACAAATTTGTTGTATTTCTGGGAATACGCGAAAGGGCTTCCTTCCAGCGACTGGTTGACAGGCGGAGAATCTTTTGTTCCGCAATTAGTACGGTAAATGGGATGTTGGATAGTAACCGTGCCTCCTTCAACTTCAATGGATGTCACTTCCACTCCTATTGACTTCAAGTACGGTGTGTGATTGTAATTGCTATTTGTGGAAGTGTTTCTGCATTCTATTTCAAACCATTTTCCTGCGTAGCATTTCGAACTATTCATTCCAAACGGAAAGGGAATTGAAACATCTCCACACAGCCAATCACAGCCAGGCTTTGCTACAGGTGGGTCATCTTGTGCAGATATCTGTACATGTACAGACCATGTTACCAAAATGATGAAATGGATTACCATTTTCAGAATCATTGGCTTGTTGGGTGGCTCAAGATTCAAGAGGTGTTTGTGCAAGTCTCTAACTTCATTCGAGAATGGATGTTTATAATACTATGATTTTGACAGAATTATCTAATTTATTTAGCAATAATTTCTCGGTTTCTTCTCCATGATTTTGACAATTAAACAAATAATATTAAACTGTCAATGTTCCAAATACTAACAAACAACAAAATAGAAACAAACAATCTGTAATTGTCAATGTTGTTCCAAGAGCTAAAATAAAAACAATGTAATCTTTCAAGAGATATATGAAGGATCTTATCGTTAATGATTTAAAAACAACATAATTTCGTTCTTTTGCTTTCTAGTCATGAACTCGTGCTTGGAAAATAATCATAGGCGTCAGAACATCTTCAGTATAAAATGCTTCCCAGCAAAAGTTTCTAAATTTTAACAACAAACTAATATGTTGTTTGGAAGTAGCTCTGGATAACCTTTGAAACAGTCAGAACATCAGCATCCAGGAAAAGTCTGAGAGCAGGCTGATGTGACATTTCCAAAGTGGAGTAAATAGAAAAATATTAAATTATGTGAAAAATAAGTTGAGTGAAGTGAATGGAAGAGGAAGTAAATGAATAGTTAGAGTTTTTGTAGTTGATTATATGGACATGATTTTTGACTGGTTTAAAAGCAAAGGGACTGAGAGGAATCTGGACAAATAAAACAATTTTCCAACCTCTGACGATACAGCAAAAAGAACAGGCTCCGTCCTTAATGTTTTATAATTTCTTTAATTTTGGATTCAAATCAAGATCAAAACACTCTTAGCTATGATTTACTTCTTTTTATATATAAAGTATTTATGTCATATATATATATGTTATTGTCTAACTTTACTCATATTTTTCTAATTTTCATTTTAAGAAATTATACTTTGACGTTTAAATAAATCACTTTGATAACCTTATTTTATTAATATAACAATATGATAAAATATATTATACTTTAATTTAAAAATGTAATTAAAATTTTGATAGTATTAATTTTTAAGTAATTAATTTTTTGGGATATTAAAATCTCTTTATTCAATTTAGACGACACAAATGTTTGATAAAAGAAAAATTTTAATTTTTCGAAATATTTGAATTTGAAAAAAAAATATCTCATATTTTCTATATTTAAGAAAATAATAACATTTTCAAGAACTAATGTTTTCAAATTTTTTGTTATGATTCCCAAAAAAAAATCATTTATGTAGAGCATATGAAGATGTATTTTTCTCAAAATAAAATGAAAATTTAGGTAATAAAAGTAATATGTTATTATTATTGGATTATTATTATTATTACTATATATATATACACATTATCAATAATATATTTATCAATCCAACAAATTTATTTATTTATAAAATTTATAATTTATGGATTCATAATTTTCAAGCATAAAAAAGTCTGCATTCCTAATGTCTCTTCACAATAATTCGGAAATTTAAAACCTTGAACATGGAAGTTATAAACTTGCAAAATAGTTATATTATTCATATAGAGAAACTTTAATATTTTTTAATGCTAGAAGTCCACAAGCTTGACCTGGTAACCTGTTTGATAAATTGAATTATTGATTAAGAGTAACAGAAAAAATTAAAATTTATTAAGCATGTTTGAGAATACTTTTTATTTATATAAAAAAGTCATTACAAATCAATTTCATCTTTATATAGTGGCTAAATTATGTTTGATCTTATTTAAAAGTTTGTGAGCCAAAAGAATAAGCAACATCATCTACACTAAAAAAACACTAGAAAGTATAACTACTAAGAATATATCGTATGTGCTTTCCAATTAAGAGTCAAATACCATCAGTTATTTTCCATACCTTTTTCATTTCAATATTATCATTCAAAATAGTTAAAATTGATATTGAAAACGTAAGATCATATATACTATATCAAATTTAATCTAAAATGGTAAAACAGAGAGATAATAAGGATTATTAAATAAAATAATAAAAAAACTTGTGATTGTATTATTTTTGTGCATTGACTATTCACCTTATTATACCTTATTATATGAATGAATTCAGTTTAAACCTAATTTTATTTAAAAATTAGTGTAATTAAAATTTTATCTTGTTATATATGTTATCACTCATAACATCATTTAATTAAAATTCAAAACAAATTCTAAACTCAATTAATAATTAATAATATTTTCTGATGCATTTTTCATTTTTTAAAATTTTACCTTTCTATGTGTTGTTGGAATAATATCTCAATTAAAATTAATATAATTAAAATTTAAAATAAATTCCAAATATAATTAAAAATTAAAAAAATATTTGTTGTTCTTTTTATTTATTAAATTAATCAAGTTTCAATTTCAATTAAAATAAAGTCAAGAAAACCACTTTAATGTACACCTCCTTCATTTCTTTTATAATATCTCTCAATCCAAACTCTCTAAGAATGAAGAGTGTATTCTGTGGTGCACTATTTATATTCTTGATTCTCTCTAATTACAATAAAACTAAACAATTTTATTCGTAATAATTAGCATATCTTTTATTTCTTTTATAATATCTCTTAAATATTTTTTTATTTTTTTACTTATTTTCTTTGTAGATAAAAAATGTGTTTTATATATAAAGTAAAATTTACTATTTGTATTAAGATTTATGATTTTTAAGTTTATCAAAAACAACCACTAACAAATATACATCATTTACACACATAAATAACATACTTAACAATGTATAATCACAATATTCAAGTATAACCTTCAAAATTTTAATGCTTAGAAATTTTGAAGGTTAGATACTTATTATTTAACCAAAATGAATTTATTTGACGCAAAAATTATGAATATTTACCCCTTATATGGTAAGAAGACGAATCTCTTCTAAGGCTGGTGTTCTGCTACTAAGATCAAAAGCTGACCATATTTTTGAGATAGTAGAATTATCATCCCAAGATTGATAGTCTTTACTTCTATCAAGTTCATTATATTCTTCTTGTGCATTAAACTTTCCTTCCAATTTTCGAATACCTTCTAATTCCAATGTGACTTCCCTCATAGTTGGTCGTTTCTTTCCGTTCAGCTCTAAACATCTTCTTGCAAGATTGACAACTTCCATGAAATGATTTTTCTCCCCTTCCCTCGTCACTCTTTCATCAATGATATCAAATACACAATTTTCCTCCACACACGTGATGAAATATGAAGCTAAACTTTTGGCTTCCTCTGTACATGGGAGGATTATTGGCTTTTGTCCTGTTAAGAGTTCAACAAGAACTACTCCAAAGCTGTAAACGTCACTTTTTTCTGTGAATTGACTAGTTTGAAAAAATTCAGGGTCCAAGTATCCAAATGTTCCTTGAACTACTGTGGTACGGTGAGTAACATCAATGGAAATCATTCTCGATGTACCAAAGTCTGCTACTTTTGCTCTATACTTTTCATCTAATAGTATATTTGTTGACTTTATATCTTTATGATAAATAGGCTGAGAAGCAGCATAGTGCAAGTAAAACAAAGCTCCAGCAACTTCAGTGGCAATTCTCAAACGCATGTTCCATGTCATTGACAAATCCTCATTTTGTTGATGCAAGTATTCAAAAAGGTTACCATTAGGAATGAACTCATAAACAAGTAAAGGAATTTTAGTCTCCAAACAACTTCCTAACAACTTGACCACGTTTCTGTGGTTAATTTGTGACAAAATGACAAATTCATTGATAAATTCTTCTATTTTTCCTTGGACCTTGAACTTTTTCACTGCAATAATTGTTCCATCTATCTACATACCTTTGTAAACAGTTGCTTGACCTCCTTTTCCAAGTACTCTATTTGTATTGAAATTATCGGTAGCTTTCTCTAATTCCTTTAAACTAAAGAGTTTAACTTTATCCACATTAACTTCACCAGAAGACAATCTTTGTTGTAACAACAATCCTCCATTTCTTTTGAAGAATTTTTTTCTGTATTTCTTCACTATAATTTCTTTTGTAACCTTGAACACTGCCCATAAAATTGGGAGTAAAATGATGGATCCCAAGCTTATAAAAATTCCTACATAGTTTTTCACATCAATACATCAAAATATGTTACAACTCTGAGCATTTAGAAAGCCTAACAATTAAGATTAAACTAACACAAAATTAAAAAACAAGCCTTATAATCTTTTATATATATATATATATATATATATATTCACATATTTGTTTTT
>Ga0209700_102478_pt1 | contig 37136 bp, 19 predicted proteins | sample SiratroredBW_FD_187528 | JGI IMG/M metagenome (GOLD analysis project Ga0209700, IMG submission 187528) | Root nodule microbial communities of legume samples collected from California, USA - Siratro red BW (SPAdes) (version 2) | ecosystem: Host-associated > Plants > Roots > Nodule | place: USA...
TATATATATATATATATATATATTCTCTAGAAGAATAATCTTTAGAAAAAAAAAACCTTTATATTTGTAGTTAAAAGTGACAAACATGAATACATGAATTTTTTAATCTTAGAAAGAGATTTAGAAATTATAATTAGGAGTTACTTGTATATTTGTGATAATTAAAAATGTTACGTGCACTTGTTTGTAATTATTATTTGATTAGTGGAACCCTTTGATATTTTGGTGAGTTTAAGCAGTGTCTCTTCTTCGCGTATCAAGATCATATAGTGACGCTCTGTAGCATCTAATGGGTGGTGTACATCATCTAACAAAGTGTGTACGCTTAAGTATTAGCTTGTATTTGTTATTAAATGAATGACTGTTCAATTTAGTTAATTAGGTTTTTTGTTTTTTCTTTTATAGTAACACTTAATTTATATATGGTTAAGCCTATCTAACTTAATTATGGAGTTGAGAGTTGATTGATATGTGATTGTGTAATTTCTATTGATCGTTCACTATAATGTGTCTTTCCAGTTTGAGCATATGTATTTTACAAACTTCTCTATGTAATCACTGAGTTTTGTTCTTATATGTGTTCATTGAGATAGAAATTATAAAATTTAAGTATTTCTCATCACATCATGGCTTTAATATTTTCTTTCGGTATCCTGCACTTTGTTATTAAATCATCTAGTGCTCTTCATATATTTTGTGTGAACTTCTTGATTAGATAACCTAAAAGCCTAGTATCAAAGCTTTCATTTTGATATGTTCTACATATATAGGTGGTTGGTTCCTAATCAAGATCAGACTCTCTTTTGTTTCTTTCATTTTACATGAAGAAAATCTTTAATATGTGGTGGATTGAGGTGCATGTTCTATGCAAATATCAAAGAATTAGATTATGAGAATTCAAGACAAAAAGTGATGAGTGTATTAATAAGAGGATCTAAAATAATTTTAAATAAATAAATTCTTGTAAAGTAAAATTTATTTTGATTATATGTTTTATAAATTTACTTTCAATTTCTTTATTTGTAAAATATATGCAAATATTTTTTTTGTATTTAGACCTATTAAACTTAAATAAAACTAGGGAGTGTAAATATTAGATAAAGGAATGAATATCTTCAAGTCATCCAAGTCCAAGGAAACCAACTTAAATTTAAGCAAAATAAGGGAATTCAAAGAAGAGAAGAGCCAAGGAGAAGTCATTGAACTTCAACACTCAAGGTCGTGCACCTCACTTGTTCTAGAATGGTCTTATTAAATATCTCCGCTAAGTCATTTTGTTGAGAAGTCCTAGCCACTGTCAAGTGGCTTGTTATGTCATGCACTTTGCAGAAGGTGTCAACTATTTAGAACATAACTCAAGGCCATTATCAGTTCTAAATCGCTGGACCACCTTATCGATTTGGTTTGGTTCTCTAATAGACACTTCCAATTTTTGAAGTTCTCAAAAAGCTTTGTCCTTTGTCTTTTGAGGGTAGACTTATAATTCCTCTAATAATCATCAACTATCGACAGGAAGTATCAAGCACTAGAGTGTCATGGAGTAGGAGATGGACCCCATAGTTTAGCATGAACATAATTAAGAGTACCCTTTGTCCTCTGCTAATCCATGTTGAAATGAATCTTACAAACTCTTTCCTAGATGCGGTGTTCACAAAACAACAATTCATCAATTTAATCACTTCCAAACAAGCCTTGTTTGTCCAACTCCACTTAGCCTTCTCACTTAAGTGGCCTAACCTTCTATGTCATACCTCTATCTTGGAGTAACGGTCTTCTTAGTAAATGCGAACCTAGAAACTACAACCCCTTCCAAAGCATACAAGTCATTCTTTCTCATACCCTTTATGAATATTATGGACTCCCTCACCACCTTCAGCACCCCTTTCACCTTTGAAAACATACCCCTTCTTTTCAAGTTCACTAAGGGATATAAGATTACGTTTCAAGCTAGGTACATACCTAACTTCTTTAAGCATCCTTTCAGTTATATCATGCAGATGAAACTTAATTGTTCCGATGCCAATTATCTTATAGGACATGTTATCACTAAGGAGAACAAACTGTTGGAACCATAGATGATTAGGTATCATGTGAAATAAATAAGAAAATTTCATAATCCATTCACAATCATCAGCACTACTCAACACCATGAGGATCTCTGATGATTCATAACCATCTTCAACCAGTGCTGCTTCACTAGAAGTAGATGGTCCATCAAACCGTCTACCAGACCCATACAATCTATCATGATTTTCACCCTTCTTTTGCCTCTGAGAATAATACTTCGTTGTTTGACCCTCCTTCTTGTAGTGGTATCATATGTAGACATTTATTATCTTCCTATGACGAGTCTTAGTCATTGATCTCCATCTAACTCCTCCTTCATTTTCTCAGTTAGACGATTTCCCCTTGATATCATCACTCTAGATTTAGACACCTTAATGTCAAACTTCTCATTAAACTCTTTCGAGTTAAGGCATCCTAAACCTCCTTAAGAGAAAGAGTTTCTCTTCATACAACAAGACCTCCTTGAAATGATCATGGGTCTTCAGCAATAAACCCAACAATAACAATACTTGATTTTCATCGTCAGTCTGGATATCAAAATTTTCAAGATCAAGAATCTAATTATGAAATTCATCCAGTTGTTTGCTGATAACTTTATCACTTCTCATCTTGTATGAGTATGACGCCTGCTTTAGGTATAAACGGTTCACTAAGAGCTTTGTCATATACAAGCTTTCCAACTTTGTCCATAGCTATATTGCGGTCTTCTCTTTTGAAACTTGCCTTAGTACCTTGTGACCAAGACTCAAAACAATTGCAATATGAGTCTTCTCTAACAACACAATATTGTCCTTCTCAATCATGGTTTTGTCTAGCTTGAATTCACCTTTCAAAGCTTCAAGAAGGCCAAGTTGAACCAAAAGAGCACGCATCCTCAACTGCTATAACCCGAAGTCATTCAAGCTAGTGAATTTTCAACAACATACTTTGTGAAGTCATGATGATTGAGTATCACACTCACTGCACCAAGTTGTGAGGGATAATCACACAAATCCACTTGATCGTCTAACCAGGCAAATATAAGACGATAATAGAGAAACTCACAAGATCAGATAGAAGGTAAACAAAAAAGATACAAAAGAATTGCACAAGGAAATTTAACATGGTTTGACTGAATCTTAGTCTACATCCATGGACAAAAATTCTCTAAGAATAAATATGAGATTACAACACGAAGTTTATCTCTTTAGTGAACTCTCAACTTCAAGTTACATAAAGTTATTCATAAAAGGTCTTATATATACAGATAAAAAATATTTAATAGATAAAGAAAATCTAACAACTATCTAACTGAGTTCCAGGAAAGACACATCAAACAGCTAGTCACGTGTTCTGTTATTTAGTTAAGAGTTGAAAACACCAACTATTGAAAGCCAAACCAATATAGTAAACAGTCTAACACGAAACATTTGACAAGATGGATGGTTTTGAACCAGCTTCTTCACCACTAATTGGTATATACAACCACTAGCCCCCTCTTCACCATTAGGCATCTTTCAACAGAGATTTTTTTGTTGAGCCAAATATTTATAATTTTTATTAATTGAATAAATATATTTTAACTTTTTTAAATATCCAAACGAAATTGGATATTGACGGTATGTTCATCCTGATTTACATCTTGTTCACGACCTTTCTCATTCTTTGTGACTCGGACTCTACCTCAGATGCATTGATTTATTTTGATCCGAACCTAGTCACTTCGTGGTCAAAAAATAGACTAGTGTTGTTGTTAGATCGTCCATGCAAGCTGAGTATCATTGAGTGACCCATGCTCTTGTTGAACTTTCATAAACTATTAACTGAATTCTCTTGTTCCAGCATTATAATCACAGTATTGTGATAGTTACTCATAATCTAGTTCATAACTCTAAACATGAAATTGATATTTTTTTTTATCGGATAAAACGAGAAAATTTTATCTAAAAAATTTCAAGTTCATCATATCCTGTACATGAATGCAATTACATGAACCTCTTTTATATGGCCATTAAACACAAGCTTTGAAAGTTGGGAAGTTTGATAATTTGCAATTCAACCATTATCCAGCATGTCAAACCAATATCTATGTCGAACAGTTTGCTGCACATGATTCTGTGTCTTATATGTACTGTGTTTCAGTAGTATCCGCACACTCACTTTGTTACTCTCATTTCTTTTTTCTTTTCTCCCATTTTCAACACACCTGAGACGTCTCTCATATAACCTTTTAATTTAATTCCTTTATATGGAGTGTAAGTTGTTAATCCAAAAGAAAAACATTCACATTCATACGTTAGTATACTCTAAAAAAATAGATAAAAATGATTTAATTTAATACTAATACAGTATTTTCTGTGTTAAAATTTGGAAGCACTCTTTCCATGCGATGAAGCTAAAGCTGAGAAAATAAAATAATGTAAAATTTTATTACTTGTTAATTACATTTGAATTCGTCAAAGGTTATACATGGCTATATAAGAAACGTTACTCCCTTTTAAATTTTTCAAATTAATTCTTAAATTCCTATGAGTTTGTGATACTAATAGCAAAATATGATAACTTATTATCAAACTCTTTTCTAAGTAAATTTTTAAAATTCGTAATAAACTTGTATAAACCTTAATAGGAAAAATATGTATTTTTTGTCTTTTAGTTTAATTTTATTTAGTACTAATATATTATCACACTTATTAGGATTTGTTACTTTTTAATGATATTGAATTGTTGTTATATATTCTATGTTAGTTATATATGTCATTAATAATTTTTTATATTAATTAAACTCTTATGAGATAAATATTTGTCAAGTTTATAAAATTTCTCTGAGTTTATCTAAACTTTTGAGCTTGTTAACCTTTCTCCACTTGCTTTTCTTACAAATAATTCTTACAATTAAAAATTTTAAAAGGAAATGAGCAATTTAAATAATGATAAAATTTATGAAAATATATTATACATAGGAAAAAGATGTTTTGAAATCCTTATTTATATGTACTAGTTGACACTTCTTTTAGAATAATAATATTTAAAAAAAAATATTTACTCCACAGTTTTCAAATAATTATATACAAAAAATATACATACTAATTAATAATATCATTACTCTTGTAAATATTGTATCAATATCACTGGAGAAACGTGGATAAAATCTGTCAAAAGAGCAACAGCTTATATCTTGTATGCAAAAAAAATAGTCCAATATAGAAGTTCAGAGTTCACGAGAATTGATTTAGCTCTATAGAAGACAGGGAGAGATGAATGGAAGGGAAACTTTTAACGTTCATATCAATATATATGATAACAAATCACTAATTAAACTTTTTCCATGAAACCTAATTGGAGGGAGCAGGAAAATAACATGTAATAGACATTATAGCTGCTGCATGTGGAAGCTGATAACATCAAAAAGAGGCCACTTAAAATTCCATTCACAACCTAGTTGATTAGATTTCAAAACACACCTCAAAAGTATTGTAACAACCAAGTAATTAACTAGTGTAGTGACACGTTAACATTAATTCTACAAACCATAAATCTTTGGTTCTCCTAGACATGCATTCCTTGATTGCCATACCATGATTAAATCATTGCATATATCTGAAAAAACATGTAAATGATTTTCTGATTTAAGCACTAAAAGTCTGGAAGGGAAGTGCCAATTGATCAAGGAGGCTAGTGACTGGAGTGGCGAGTCTAGGTTCATATGCAAAACCATGCAATTCAAAGCCATCATGTGCAATGTAAGGACAAGGTGGAATCCACTGCCACCTCTTCCTGCATATATCAAACAGCAATGCTTTGTCTGTTCCACGAATCATGATGACAATAAACTCACCATGCCCTACACATTCAAACCCGTTTCCAACTTCCAATTCAGCAAACTGAATATAAAGCTGCTGGGGCATTCTCTCTGACTCCACCCACATTGTCCCACAAGCCTGCAAACTCCACACCCTCAAACTCTTTGGCACGTTCAGCTTGCTCTTCTCAACAGCCGCAACAAGAAGCAGCTTCCCCTTGCACTCAACGAGGTTCGGAGACCTGAGGAACCTCCTCATCGGGGCCTGTATTTTGAACCAATTGTTTGATGTGATGTCATAAGCCAGAACGCTGAAAGGGCTACAATTCATGCAGTAGAACTTCCCTTCAGCGTAAACCATTCGACCGGATTCAAGGCTGCAAAGCCTAGGCAGAGAAGAGGTAGTGCCCCACAAGGAGTAAAACCCTCCTCCATCGATGTGAAAGCTTTCAGATGTCAAGTTCTTCACTGCATAAGGAGATATCATGTCATCCCCGGCAACAGTGACATCTATGCAGGTGGGGCTGATGGTTAAGCCAATGGAAGGGAAGAGTCTAGGTCTCAGCGTGGGAGGTAGCTGAGTGAGAGAACCAACCAAAGGGTTGCACAGAAGCATGGTCTTAGGACCAGCCTCATCAGAAACCCAACAAAGTAAACCGGCAGAAGATGAGGCTGGAGACAAGCCAGAAGGGACTAAAGCAAAGGAAATGCGGTACCATGCCATGTCAGAGGGATCAAAGAGGTACCCTTCTTCACAGGAAGAGGCTGCACCATGTCCACAGCCACTACCGTTGTTGTTGTTGTTGTTCTTGTAGATGTAGCTCTTGCGAGTTTTGTGGTGCTTGAAGAACATGAACCAGTGGCGGTGTGGAGAGACTTGGAGGTATAATTCAAGGAAGGTGTTGGAGAAGAGAAGGGCATACCATCTCTTGCAAACACAACGTGCACGAAAGAAAGCTGGTGGAGGAAGGAAGGCTATGACACGGTCGAGAAGCCTTTGAGGGAGCTTGCTCCATATTCTGCTGTTCATCCATAGAGTAGAAGTGCTGTAAGTGGCAGTGGTAAGATTGCTAGTAGTAGTACTACTACCAGCACCACTGATGGGGAATGTGTACGAAAAAGGAGACGTCATAGAAGGGTGAAAACCTTCCATATATATAAATATATTCGGTTGGCTCGAGATGGATATGTATAAGATTATCTGTGTTTGCTTGGTTTAAAAACAAGGCACAAAGTAAAAAAGGGGAGGAAATGGGAAATGTTGAGGAGTGTAGTTTAGTTTTTTTTATACTAGCTAGGCTTACCTTTAATGTTAAAGGAAAGGTTATGCATGGTTTCTTCTTTTGCTGTGTAAATTTTCCTTGGAAAGATAGTGGGGAAAATGGCCGTGGAAACGATTTTAGGGAACAACCTAAGAGGGGAAAGCAGTGTAGCTTCCACAAGGGAAAACGAAAAAGGTGGCTTTTGGAAGGATAATTGTTGATGTTGTTGTTGTCATGTTGTGTTTGCTGACTCCTCCTAGCTATAGCAATCACCTGGGATGGTTGTTTCTGTTCCTCATTTTCAGTGGGGTTTTGGAGAATGGAGAGAAGGGAAGACGGTTTTGGAAGTGAAGAAGTGTGATGCAACACAACCAGAAATGGAACAAAAGACGTGTGATTTAGAAGTGGGGGGTGGTTATCATGTGAAGAAAGAAATTATTGGGTGTTGTGTTGTGTTGTGGCATTGGTGGCAAGTGGTGGCAAGTGGGGACAAGTGTATATATATAAGATCAAAACATCTTTGGGCTTGTTGAGTTCTTCATTTATTAATAGCATGATTAATTAATTAGTTGATGTGTATATATCTCTCTCTCTTGGCATCTTTTGGAGGATGAGAAAGAAAGAGAAAGAAAAGGCAAGTGATTCTGATGAATGCATCTATCATTTCAGTGTTGTTTTGTCAAGGCCGAGGTTGGAAGGACATAGTGGCAGAAAAGTGAGACAGATGCAATTGATGAAAGCGCAACACCCTGCTAGTACAAACACATGGGGGCATATAAAATAGTGTTCATGAGTATTGATTCAGTGTTCATCCAAACCCAAACCAATTTTTCTGTCTCAACAGATAAATCTCAAGAAGAGTAGCGGCATTTCCTTTTTCTTTTTCTCGTTGCTCTTGTTCAAACGCAGGTTATTCCCACAAAGGGACAAAACAAGGCCATCAATGAGAAGTACACTTCATATGTATGTAGATGACAACTCTAGCATGGAAAAGGTGCATCAAATCTTACTTAAAAAAAAAATCATTATATCATAATATATTTATTGCTGAAAAGTCACCACTCACTTTGTGTTCATCAAAATAATTTTATAGTTTTTAGGGCATTTCTTTAAGTTTTGTTATAACAAGTTACTAAGGAAAAATAATTTATTTTTCTAATTACTTTGAGAACTTATATTGCATAACATTAAAAAACTGAAGTTATAACTGTATTTTTTTAATAACTTTCAATCTTTATTATATCTCTAATATATATAATTTTTTGTTAGGTTTTAATAATAACTTTAAAATGTTAAGAAAAAAAAACTTGAATTTTGTGTAAGAAAACTATCCTGTATAAGTAACTAAAACAATTTTGTAAAAAATCAATGTCAATAGTTTTTCAATGTCCCATTCCATTCATATCCCCATAAATTTTTAACTCTTTGATAATAAAATTATCAAGATTATAATAATACTTTCACTAATCTAACGGCCGTTTCATGAATCAATACTTAAATAAATTTAATTTTTTAAATATAATTTATTCCTTAAAAACAGATGTTCTTATTTTATTTATTTTCATTGAAATTCTAATAAGCAATATATATTTGGATGTTTAATATAAATAGATATATGGAACTTGAACAACTGATATGTATTTTAAAATAAAAGTTAAAATTTATAATATTTTGTGTAGGAGGCATTATAAAAGACAAATGAAATTTTGATGTAGTTACATTTTTATGAATAAACTCAAGAGAATTGGTTAAATTATTTTTTATCTGAGGAAAAATTTTAGTAAAATTTTTGAAATTTGATTTTAATCATTTTTACCATTTTGTATAGATACTAAAGTAGAAAAAAACAATAGAGATGTTTCTTGTTAAAAAAAAAATTACAAACAAAGATATTTTAACACCTTTGATTTGACATTCTTACAGCAATTGTAAATAATTATACATTGAATTAAGTTATTTGATTAAAATATAAATTAAATTATTGAAAATAAAAAGTAATAAGATGAGTGGTAAAATGAAAGTGAAAATTTTTTAGAGTGTCAACAAAATAGGGTCTTAATTTTAACTTCACTTGATGAATCTTAAGCTGCAACTTTGTTGGTATTTTTTAACGAGATTGGATGAATAGAAATAACAGAAACATTGAATTTATTTAAAACATAAAGTTGAAATGAAAAGAATTGGTGATTAATGCATGAGAAGGTGTTATATTTGTATTTGGTGCAGAAATGATTAATGATAAAATCAGAATGATACAAAGTGTGGTGTCAGATGATACATGCATACGTCCAATCCCATCGAACTGATAGGTTTCTTTACAGTTTACATAGCACAGGGAGGCGTGAACTACCAAAAGGAAAAGCTTTTGGTGCTGCTAAAGCTAGCTGAGTCTGAGCCTCAGAGAGTGTACTCATGTCATCCCATACACCAAGCTATACCATATACTATTTATTACCATGCTATATTAGTTTCTTCATTCACATTCATTCACCTTATCTATACCTCTACCTCACTATTCCTTTCTTCTTTCTATGAGTCATAATATTCCCTTTCTCTTACCCAATTGGCTTTTGTTTGGTTTTGTTAAGGGAAGCAAATCTCAGTCAGAAAAGCCCCCCCTTCCCCCCCTCTTCTGTCACGCTGTCTTGTTCGTGTCAATCTCTCCCATTCAACACTCCTTCAATTTATGGAAAAAGTGCTCTTCCTCTGCTTTCGAAATCTTTCTGTTCCTTCAAGAAATCTCTATTTTCAGAAAAAGCCTAACCAAACATATTTAGTAAATTATGTTCACTCCCAAGCAATCCCTCCCTACATATATCAACTCAACTCCACCAACCCTTTTCTTTTTAATTTACATATACACACACACAAAGTCAAACAATGCAACCCTAAATATATATCTATGTGTTACCTAATTCTCCTTTCATTTTAACCTACTTTATCATTCTATTATATACATACATAACCATGTTAAGGTCCATCTAATGTTGTTGATTTTCGTGGTTTTTGTTGTTATTATTATTGTTGTAGTAAGGTATAATGTGGCAAATCTTGTGCTGGGATTGTGTCACTAGTGATGTGTAGCAGTTTTGACACTGACCACAAACCCTTGCTGGGCCGTGTCTGCTTCGAATTATCCCTTACACAATCGACGTAGACATCAACTTGATGCAGTGTGGTGGAAAATAAGAGAGCTCAAACAAAAATTTATGTAGAAAATATCCAAAGATGATTTCTGAAGAGAACTTGCAAACTGAAGCACTTCTGTATCTATCTTCTGCTGACACATTATTTGTGATATTAATTTTGACTGAGTTTTGCTTCCGTCATTCTAAAACTTTATTAATGGACATCTGTTTTTTAATTACTTCTATTTTTCTTTTGTATTAGATTACTATATTTTTTTCTATGTTAATTATAATAGCAGTATTCACTGATATTTATTGAATTTATGAAATATAATGCCTCCAGATCAGATGACATTTTTGTAGTTGATATAATTGTAAACACTAATTCGACACTTATTTTTTCTGTAATCTCGTTTTCTGTCAAATATATTCTATCAAATATGCTTCTGAAATTTATTAGGAAATAGAATTGTTTTATTTATTAATTTTCAATAAATTTTAATCGGTAATATTAATAAAACCCGCCACGTAAACTAATTAGAAAATATATTATTTGAATTCCTCTCCATTAAGTGTACTTTGTTCTTTATGTTTTCACTTCAATTTTGGCTCCCTTTAATATTCTTCCCATTATTTCATTTTATTTCTCACTTTAGAATACTATTTCTCAAATTATTTGTCACTTTAAAACACAAAAAATATTTATTATTTCTTACAACAATACCCTAAAAAATAAATGGACTAGTAGTTGTTACATGCTTAGTAAATATGTTTTGGTCAATTAGAGTTATTTTTTAAAGAAAGTGTGAATAACCTTAAACGGTAAATAAACTAATGACATGGTTGATTTTGAGAAAAAAAAAATAGAAATAAAATTGAATGTTTAAGTTTTGATAAAACAGAAATAAGTGAAAAAATGAAATAAAAATTGTATATTTTAATTGATTTAGTAGAAAATAAAGATAAAAAATAAGTAAAAAAAAGTAGGCATTCTCCTCCTTTTTTTCCTTCATTCAAACTAATAAAATTAATTCTCCCTCCCTCACTTTTTCCTCTTGTCTATCTAACAAACCCTAATATTTCTATCCAAATGTTACATGTAATCAATTTGTGTCTTTCTTCTTTAGGAAGTGGATCAATTTCATGAAAAAAATAAAAAGGAAGAGTAAAATTTCAAGATCAGCAACACTAATATGTAAAAGAACATAAAGAAGTGATAGTATTACTTTAAAATGAGTGGATAAAAGAATATCATATCAGTCAAAATAGTCAGACCATATATATATATATATATATATATATATATATATATATATATATATATAATTAATTAATTAAAGTGTTGTCTGGTGTTGGGTAGCTAGCAATCGAAAAACAGAAACTAGGAAGAGCTGACTATACCATAATTGGACGTGCATGCTTGAAGCATAAGAAAATACATAGATGGATAGGGATACATAGGCTCTGCCATTATTAGATTATGTCCATTGCACATGCTTAGCTGCCTAATATGAACAGTAAAAAAATTTGTCAGTATTTTATTTACTAGCAGTTCAATATAAATGACGAGTAATTATAGCTTTGAATGATAGCCCTAAATAAATGAAATGAGTTAAACCAACTCTTTATGTTTTACATCCATCCTAGAGGAATTTCTATGGGTTTCGAAAATAGTATACAAACGTAGTAGAAAAAGAAATATTTGACCATTTTGAGTTTATATATTTTAACAAATAATTTTATTAGTATAGAGTACTAATATATAACGTTAATCTATGAAATGTTACCAACATGTAGGATTGAGGATTGGATTTGAATATTTAAAATCTTAAATTCGAGGAACGTAAATAGAAAAAACTTGATTCAAATAAAGATTCTATTTCAATAAATATTATTATTTATTAAAATTGAAACTTTTACATAAATGTCACATTTATAAGAAAAAGATAGACCTTTTTATTCATAGATCAATTTTTAGAAATTAAAAAAAGATTAAACTTTAAAAAATTACAGAATATGGCAAGGTGTGCTTATTAAAAATGGTTCTGCTTTTGTTTCCTTTGTTTTCATTTTAATTAATATAAAAATATTTCGTATTTTTATCCATCAAAATATATGACCATTTTACTCTAGTTTTTGCACCTCTATCCCTCTTATTACCTTTTTTTCCCTTTTATTCCTTCTCTCTGCATGTTCTTATTTCAGTTTGATTCCAAAAAAAGTATAAAACGAAATGGAATTAAGAAGCATCCTATAGTGCAATGGAAATGGAGAGATCCAACAAACCTAGTTTACTAACACGCAACAAGGGCTACATAGGAAGCATTGAACTGACAAAAGTGTAAAGTGGTTCTCAAGTGTTTCTCTATAAGCTCACTCTACCTTCATCACCGAATAACCCTACCTACCTATGTCATTATTGTGCCTCATCACCACTTGCATTTGCATCCCCTGAAACACTCAGATCTGCATGTTAATCCGACCCCACACTTAATTCTCCTATTCATATGTAGATGAAATAGTTCTTTCTTTTCCCTAAATTTTCAAACACCATCTACTGTTTTTCATATAAGTTTGTGATTGAAGATTCTTTCAGTTTTGTGGTAGAGGCTGTGGAGTGAGAAATTGTGTGATTAACTCCTATGTTGTAATCCTAGAAAATAGTGTCTGTTTACTTGAGGATGTTAATCCTGTTCTCATTTCTTACCACAGATACCTACCACTAAATTAAGAACCAAACATAATGATTAAACTCACCTACCCTATTTTTAATTATTTATTCATATTATTATATTATTATAATATAACTGTGAAAAGGTTGTTTAATTGTTGAAGAATTCTAATTTTAAGAGAAAACCAAAAAGTTATCTAGTACTTTTCTTTTTCATAATTGGTGGATATCGATTTTACATAGTTTGTCATAAATTATATGCACTATTTTAAGAGTTTAACTGGTACAAAAATTTACAAAGATATTCTTCAATATTATTTATCATCACTTTCAATTTAATTAAATTATTTAAAAAAAATCAACTATATACAATGCAAAATAATTTTTGGTGTTATACATGTGAAACAAGAAATAAAATACAAAAATTTTACATATTATCATAAGAGAATATGTTTCACAAATTCTAATATACATTCTTGACATATTTCTTCAATACTCCAAGTTTACATCTTAGCAAATTCAAACTTTTGTTTATTGGAGTGTATTTGTCATTATATATGCTAATTGATCTTCAAACTTACAAGGCTACAATTTGATTATATATAATTTCTTTATTTCCTTGATTTCATGATATACAATCTTGATATAATTTGTTTTGTGTCGAAGAGAGTTTTTTTTTTGTAATTATAAAAAATTATCAACTCTTGAAATAATTATTTCATATTAGTCTTGACGAATTTTAATAAAAGTTTTCTAAGCCAAATGGCATAATGTCATAGTAGCTATTAATATACTAAATTTTACGAGTACATGAAACAACTACATCTTGTTTCTTGTTTCTTTGAGTACTAGCAAAAAAAGTCACTTCCAAATAAAATTACATATTTTGATATACTTTTTTTTTATCATCGGAGCTTTCTTGCTCAATCACTATAATTATGCTTTTGATATACTTAAAAACATGTTTTGCTCCATCCATGTGAATTGGACTAAGAGAATATATGAATATAGATAACAAACTCACAACAAACATTAAATATGGTATGGATGACAAATAGATATAATAGATTTTCATAAATGCAACTCCTTTGGTTTCATCTTCATTTGTAAGAATTTTTTGTTTATCACCATTGGAGTGACAATATATTTGCAAATATCTAAGTGAGACATTTTCGAAATCTTTTTGACATACTTCTTTTGAGATATGAAGATCTCATTAAATGATTAAAGTATCACCATCTCAAGAAAATACATATTTTTGCACATACTTATATCTTTATTGTACATTTAAAACACTTTTCATATGTTTTATTTTTAGTATTTAAATTATTTTATTTTAATAATAATAAATTAGTTTCAATGCACATAATTACTTTATTTGTATCTTTATTTAACTTTTGGTTATAATTTTTGAAATATTTGTTCTAGTTGATTCCAGTTGCATTTGATTTTTCATTTTCAGGATTTCAAAATGAACATATAGTTTGCTAGATTTAGATTTTTTTTTTTCTATTTTCTACAACTTTTGAAGTTAAGGCATATTTGTTGTACTTTTATATAGAAACATATGCGGATTAGTTTTCCTTATTTTAGTTTGAATTTTTGTGATTGGACTTGTAAACTTAAGTAGAGCTATAATTAGGCTCACACACACACCTGATTAAAGCTTATATATAGCCTAACTGTTTCTTAACCACATACTACTTTCATTTATTTAGTTTTCTAAGTTTTAATTGCCCTTTCCTCTCATTTTCTCTCAATTTTACAATTGTCTTTTTTTATTTTTCTCTCTCCATTTTGTTTTTCATTTATGGAGAACTAATTCTTGAAGTTCAATTCATATAATCAAGAGTATACAATCCAATTTGAGTTCTCCATTGATTGTTTAATGTTATGAGTTTGTTCTTCTTTTACCTAATTTCAGGTTTTCATTTTTGTGATACTAATTTACATTTCTAATCTTATAATCAAATTAGGAATTGATTAAATCTTGATTTGATAATTGGATATAATTATATTGAATGATATTTTGATTTGATTTATATCTTTGGTTTCAATGATGTTTGTTCGATTGAATTAATTAATTGAATCGATTAATTATTAAAACTTGAATTTGAATTTTTAGATAACTATTAAAAGGAATTGTATGAATCACATTTCACTTTCTTGTATTGTTTTCGATCTTTATTTATATTTTATAAATTATGTTTTCCTATAAAACCACCAACTAATTTGTATAGAAATAATATTAAATATTAAATATAATTAATATGTCTCTTTGGATAACCGTCGAGGTTGTGTTTTATACTAGAAAAAATTTATACAAAACTTAGATGTTTTGAACAAATATATCAAAATAATCTACTCATATTGTTGAAAATATCCTTTAGCTATTAATCTAACTGAGTTTGTTTACAAATCTATTAGAGTTTAGTTTGATTTTATAAATCCACTTTACACCAATCATCTTTTTATGTTTGAGTCTTTGCACAAGTTGTCATGTATTATTGTTCTCAATCATATGTATCTTCTTTTACATGACACTCTTCATCCTTCACTTTTACCAACTTTAGCATATAAATTCTAACTAAGCTTTCTTGCATCTGACATAGATGTTTTCTAATAATTTATTTTCTTTAAAATGTATTTTAGAATCACTCACTGATATATTTTCATTTAGACGACCTTTAGTGTATGGTCTTTTAAAACTTGGTCCTTTGTTTGCATCTAAGCCCATTTTCACTTGATTGTCTCATCAAACTTTACATTCTTACTAATGAGGATCTTATGCCTCTAAAAATTGTATATGATGTCTTCTAAAGATTCTATAAAAGGTATCATATGGAGTCTTTATTATATAAAAAAAATACAATTTTATGACTTATAATCAAACTTACCTTTTCTTTATTTTAGAATAAGGACATAACACAACATAAACCTTTTAAATTTTGCAATGAAGGTTCTTATCAAAATAAGTTTCAAAAGGTAGTTTTCCTTCCAAGGCCTTGGTTGATAATATATTTTGTAAGAAAAAAAAAACAATGGTATTTATTGTTTCAGCATATAACTTCTTTGGAAAACTCTTTTCAAACAACTTTATAGTCTAATAATTAAAAACTAGTTTGGTATAAATAGACTATTTTAGTCAAATCATCTTATATTTATCAATTCGTACAAATATAATTAATAGAATCGTTTTCGTTAATGAAATGGTTCATCAATTCAAGAATGATATAATTGAATGCTTTATTTGGATTTACCAATGTACTGTACAAGTTGAAAAGAGGCATAAAAATAATTAATATTGTTCACGTTTGCTTTGAGAAACTCTTGTGAAAATGGTAAAAAGAAAAGTGAAGGAGTGAAAGGTGAGTTGTCAAGACCATCTATGGTGAAATGAGTATAAATACATGTGGGAAAAGGCTCTTTTACAATTTTTCCCTTTTACATTACACAAATTGGTCAATTTTACACATAAATGAAATGTAAAAAAATTAAAAATCGTAAGCAAAAGTTAAAATTGGACCAAGAAATACTATTTATTTATTTTATGACATATAATGGATTATGTCATCATGCATTTACGTTAAAACCAATTTCTTCAACATTACTTACAGACGCACAAGCACCATTTTTTAAACATTGCTTATTCAAACCTATTTCTAACATTGCTTATTCAATCCTAATCTCATAATCCTACACAATTTTTATTTCACCACGTATGGATAGGTTTTTATTTGGTGCATGGCATCAATGTTCTGGTGCATATTATAGTTTTATTAAAAGGAGTTAAATTTTTTTCTCCAAACCCAATTTCAAATATTACAAATTTTTTAACACACTCCTACCTTTAATACGGTCCGAAAAGTATTTCAACATCATTTTTAAAATATTCTATATTAATTTTTTTTTTTAGTTTTTCTATTTCATACATTAATTATTTTTAAAATTTAATTTATCCTTTTTCTTCGTAATTTTTAAGCTATAGACAGTTTGGTAAATATTTATATAATACTATTAATGAATATTTTATAATTTTGTTATCTATTACAAACTTTCCGCTCCCTTTATTTTTCTTTATTTTCCCTTCCATCCCAGCCCATAATCCAATACCCTCTCGTAAGTCTTTGGAAATGGAATTGAAGTTAGCAAATGTACGAGCCGTTGTATAAGTGGAACAAAAAATCTAATATCAAATAATAAGTGGTTTGTGGTAGCATGTTGGTCACAAACTAATTATACAAAGCAAATAACAATTTTTCCTCCCCCCAAAAAACTAAACAATTTCAAAATCGATCCCCAAAACCTCACTCACGTGAAAACCCAAACCTTGTTTAAACATCAGACTTAAAGAAATCACTGCAAAAATCTTACCTCTTTACTCTTTCAAATACCAGTTCCAGCATTCTTCCAAGATCACTCCTTTTAACACTGAAAAATTTTATTGGCCAAGACCAGTATACATCTATTTTCATCTTCTTAGCAATCATTAATTTAAAGGATAGAGATTTTGTTGTAACACAATTCTGTCTCTATTCTCTTTTCTCTATGTTGTGCAGTTGTTTTTACCAAGGAACAGACTCTGTGCATATCAACCTTATTATGAAGTTATTTTTGCAAACAATTGCCCCTAATTTTTTTAATAGTGTTAACTATCTTGTCTTCATGTGGTTGAATGACACAACTTTTATTGATAAAAATAAAGGTGTGAATAAGTGATATTGTTAACTTTTACCACTTCTGTTAATTTTCCTTTTTTTGTGATTTTTTTGTAGCCACTTGTTACCGCGATTTGTATACATGATATATGCCATGTATAATCTTTATTTTCACGAACATGAAACAAATTAGACACCACATTTTGTAGTTGGTCTTTCAGTAAAAGAATTCCTACATTCTCAAATCATAAGACCTTCCATCAACTCCACTTACAAGTTAAGCAGTAGAAGCTCCTGGCTTATCCCAACAGGTACACACTCAGAGCAGCAGAGATCTTTACTCCACATGCAGAACTCAAACTACACCCAACTGTAACTTGATGAGCTTAAGCAGAATTCAAAAGCTTTGAATAGGAAGCTCATTCTGTGTGGTAAATGCATATCATCCTCTAAAACTAATAATACTAACCCTGGCTAAAATATTCCAATCTTCCTAAATCCGTTTGAATAAAGCAAAAGGAAAGCATTAATGACAAGCAAAGGCACACCACCATTGAGCAACAAACGCAACATTATCCACTACCTTCATCAATTGTGATTGTGAGAGAATGTGTTGCCTATCTTCCAAAACTACTTAAAATTGATCAAAAGTCATCAGCACTCCGTCACCGGAAAACAATGCAACATAAACAACCTATCATGTTCATCAATTATAAGAGATTTTTTTTCACAGGCAGTACCTATTTCATATAGTGTGATGGAGTCATAGATGATATGCAGTATATTAAAGCTTTAATTGATACAGCAAATAAATTACATTGGTATTCTTGGACATTATTCGGTCATCTCTTTCAACTTGATTGAATGGTTTAAAAAACCAAAAAGTAGAAATTTCATCATCAAGATACTTCAAGAGAGAATACAGATGGTCATCTTAGGTTGACAACCAAAGCAGTGCATAACACACCCCAAGCTTTCCAAATATCGATCCTGAATGGTAAAAACAATAAATATATGAAAATCTTGAATTACTTCCTTCCTCTGCTAAGCCTCTGCAGTTGATAATTGATACTCCCCCAAGACTTTCTGTTCTTTTTACTCTGAAAAAACAAAATTGAAGTGATTGTTTTTTTGCACTACTTAATTCTAAAGTTAAAAGGTAAAAGCAACTATATGTAAAGCTAAGAAAGTTGGAGAACAACAAAAGATGCTAGTTTTCATCAAATTATGTCTGTTACCTGAGATTCCATACAGGCATTTAATAGCTCCTTCTGGCGAGCACAGGCTTCCATGTCGCTATGGTTTGCAACCATACAATTGAGCAACATTGACATTTCCTTCATGCAAGGTTTATGAAGTGAACCAAATCTCTTGGGGTTGATAAAAAGCGTACCAGCTTTACGACCCATTATCCTGCAACTTAACATACATCCAGTAAAATGTTAATATCCTTTTCAATTGATACAGATAAAACATGTCATAAAAAACCCATAATTGAAAACTTCATGTACCTTTCTAAGAAATTATACATCAAGAAAGTTATAAATGAACAGTCAACTCAACACCAACAACAGTTTAATGCAGTAGGTCATTTGATCACCAAAACAACTTAAAATACTGCAGTAGTGCCTAGTGCTTACTGCCATTATTACAAAGCACAAGACATGAACATGGAACATCATGATGTTCTTTTGCGAATCATGTTAATAAAAAAATATAACAAACCATATACCTTTAAATTCGCCTTAGCCTGTTTGGTTGAGAGATTGGGGAGGATGTGAGAAGATGAAATTAACATTAGAGGAGAAATAATTTAAAATAATGGCGGATCGACTTTACTGTTTTTCACTTATTTCTACTCATCTCTCCCCTCACTTCGTCTTTATTTCCATTCAATTAAAAACCTTTAATTTCTACTTTATTTATCATCTATTTCCATTCTATTAACTTATTTCCATCTAACCTATTTTTCTCATCTCTGCAAATCAAGACATAATGGTTTCGACTCTTAATTTTTCCTGGTATCCACACTACATCAATTTATTCTCCTTAAACTTCTTCTGTCTCCGTCACACATTTCAAACAACTCATGCCAAGATTTTACCAATTTTTACAACCAACTTTCTCTCCAATGCATTAATTCCTAATCCTATCTTATCTACATATAAACTCATCCCTTACAATCCACCTCTCACCTAATAGTTAAACATCTTAGCCCCTGAATGCTTGGTAAAATAATACTTTTTAATATTTAAATATGTATAAACAAAAATCAACGCGTACGTGAAAAGGATAGTGCAATTTGCAGCAATTTATACAGTTTAAGGTTTCAAGCAGAATGTATTATAGCTAATAGGAAATAATTGGGATGGTAATTAGAGGAAATTGTTTCGTCCTTCACCAAATAGGACCCTTCATTTTAATATTTCTTAGGAGATTCGATGCCTGAGATAACTATTGAAGGCATTTAGCTTTTCTCTTATGCAACGCACACCGTGTCGACAATAAAAAATAAATAAAAACATCTTTGTGAAAATCTAATTTTAAATAGAAGAAGATAAAGAGGTTACCGGAGAGAGAAGAGTGGAGACACCGATTGTAGAAGAATCTCCGACGAGATTGAGTCTGCAACTTAAACAGAGAAGACGCCGGCGATCGGAGAGTGTGTGAAAATCAGAGAAGTGAAGGAAAAAGCAATAGAAAATACAGCGGAAGTGATAGATGAGGGATGGGCCTGAACCTGGGCCTGGGCCATTTCGAAATTTAGGGTTTTTCGATGGGCATTTACTTTACTATCTGCACCTCTTTGCTTTGAACTATCGTAATCATAGTCTCGCCCTTCGTCTTATGATGAGTTACTTCCTTTATACCTAATTGGTCGTGAAACGCGTGACTCGGTTAATTTAGTCCTTCAAATTTTTTAAAACTGATGTATTTTCTAAATATGTAGAAAAACTAAATTAATTTTTAATATAATATTTTAATGACAAAATAATTTTTAATTTATTTTTAAATCGATTTTTCAAATTATATTTTAAGAATAAATAATCATATACAACTTGAGAATGGGACATAATTACAAAAAGTTTTACGTACTCCCATACTAAAATAAATATTTCATTCTAACAAAAATTAAATTGACTGCATCTTATAAATTTAGCCTTGTTTGTTCGTAAACATTCCCAAACTGTTGTTTCAAGCGAAATAAGCAGAAGAAACCCATCACAATTTTTCATTGTGAAGATTTACATGAAAACTGATATCATTGATTATATCAATAAACATTTTATTAATATTTACCTTACATAATCAATAATAATAGTAAATAATTATAAATAAAATTATATATCCAATAAATAATTTTATAGGACTCTTTATCATTTTTTTTGTTTGATCTTAATAACCTTCATTTCACTTATGTGACAATTTCTTGATTTTACTTATGTGACAATTTCTTGAATTGCCTTGTTAGCATGGATGACCATACCAATTTCATATTTTTTTTTCTCACTATATCTTTGGAGTCAAATCGATTGGATATACCAAGTATTAGAATATTATTATTATAGAAATAAATCAAATTAATAGAATATAAGAAAATATCGGTGATAAGAATATCAAAGAGATAATCAAGGGAGTATCAAAAAACAAATCAGTAGAATACCAAAGATAATCAAGAGAGTATGAGAGAATATTAAATGTATTTATTTAGAATAATTTCCATATTTAGTTTCCTAAAATTTTATATTAAGTGAGCTATTGTAAACAAAGAGATATACATTCAATAAACAAATCTTCTTCTATGTTATCATACTCTTTGTTTTTTTTTTCATAGTTATCATATTCTTGTCCAACCTTTCTTAACCCTCGATACCATCGCAAGATGGTATCAAAGCGGTGTTAGATCCTAGAAACTTAAAAACCAACATCATTGTTCCATTACCCCTCACAGCCGAAAAACACCAAAAAACCAAAAATGTCATTTTCAGATGATGAAATTGGCAACAGCATGAATCAAATCCAGAATAACTCCTCAACCATTACTGATGAGCTAACTTTGCAAATTGCAAATATGCTTGGTAATGGCCTAGGGATTCAGCAAACACAATCCAATCTTGACAATTTGTCAATTGGTTTCAAATTAAATGGAGACAATTATCCATTGTGGGCAACACTAATGAAGAAAGCTATCGGTGACAAAGGAAAGAAGAGTCATCTGACAGGTATACCTCCGGCACCAGAAGAGATAGAACCAGCATATGAAAAATGGGAACAAGCAGACCAAACTGTCTTCACCTGGATAATTCAAAATATTGAGATTAGTTTGATAAACAATGTTTCCCAGTTCCTAACCGCCAAGGCTTTATGGGAGGAATTGGCTACTACCTATGGAAGCGGCATAGACCCGATGCAAATCTATGATTTACACCGAAAAGCAAACACACAGAAACCGGGAAATGATACCTTAGAGGATTTCTGGAACAAATTACAAGTTATATGGATGGCGATTGATAGAAAGCAACTGAACCCTATGAAATACTCAGATGATATTGCAACCTTCAACAAAATCAAACAAAAACAGAGACTATATCAGTTCTTAACATGGATAGATGAAAAATTTGAAGTCATCAGAAGAGATATTTTGATGCAAGAGAAGACCCCTTCAGTAGAGTCCGCCTATGCTGCTGTCCGAAGGGAGGCGGCCCGACTCCAAATTCTAAAGCCTACCACTAGTAGTGAAGAAAACACATCATTAGAGGAGGTCAGAATCGGCTTAACCGCAAGAAATAGACCACTGGAACAGGGACAGGGATGGAGTTGCCCAGAAACTACCGGACGACGTCCATCACAACGAGACAAGGAAGACAAAAGTCACCTCCATTGTACTCATTGTGGAATGAAGAAACACATAAAGGAGATTTGCTTTAAAATCGTGGGTTATCCCGAATGGTGGGAAGATTTTAAACAAAAAAAATCGCAAGGTTGCCACCATCGTGGGCATCCCGCAAACCACTAGTAACTGTAATGGTGACACCAAAAGAGAGGAAGAAGCAAAACCGCAAGTTGTTCATGGATGAGCCACAGTCACTCATGGAGGTAAAAGAAGAGAGGAGGATACCAGTCCAGGAAAATCTGATTAGTGGATTTTTTATTGTGGGGCAACTGACACTATGACCCATGATCCTCATGATTTTAACAATCTATCCACACCAGTTAAAACTCATATTGAGACAGCCAATAGAGAATTAGTTGCAGTCCAAGGAGAGGGCTCAATTGTTTTTTCAAAAGAATTAAAATTAGAAAATTGTCTTTATGTTCCTGCACTATCATCAAAATTATTTTCTATAAGCCAAGTTACAAAGGAGTTGAATTGTGTGGTTCTCATGTTTCTTACTTTTTGTCTTTTACAGGACATTCTTACGAAGGAAATCATTGGGCGTAGTACTGAACGTGGAGGTCTTTACTATGTTGATGAGGTTGCTCACAAGGGACATGCCATGCTTGCTCACGAAACGGTTACAAGACAACTCTGGTTATGGCATAAACGTTTGGGTCATCCTTCATTAGGGTACCTTAAGATTTTATTTACTAGTAACACTAAGCCCATCAAATGTGAAACTTGTATATAGGCAAAGAATCATAGAGTTACTTTTCCTCCCAACAATAACAGAGTTAATTCTGCTTTTTCATTAGTACATTTTGATGTGTGGGGTCCAACTCCTAATTCTCAAAATAGTAAATTTCAGTATTTTTGTTATTTGTGGACGATTTATCTCGCATAACGTGAGTATATTTTTTTAAACATAAATCTGAAGTACCCGATAAGTTCTATGTGTTCTATCAAATGATTCACACTCAGTTTAGCAAGAAAATCCAAGAACTTAAATCAGATAATGGTGGAGAATTTGTTAACAAATCAATGCAAGAGTTTTTTAGAGGAAATTGTTTAATTCATCAAACTTCTTGTCCAAACACACCTCAACGGAATGGTGTAGCAGAACGAAAAAATCGTAAGCTACTAGAGATGACTCGGGCCATGATTTTTGATGCACAGGTTCCAACACGGTTTTGGCCCGAAGTTGTTGCTACCTCGGTCTATCTTTGGAACAGGTTACCCTCCCAGACCCTTAATCACAGAACACCCCTACAGATCCTAGCTACTCAGACTAATATCCCTCCTGTCCAAATGTTACTACCACGAGTTTTTGGGTGCTCTGTGTTCGTTCATATTCTCAAAGCTAATAGAACCAAATTTGATCCATGTGTTGAGAAATGTGTCTTTATTGGATATGCTACACATCAAAAAGGGTATCGATGTTACAACCCAATCACTCACCGTGTATATGTGACTATGAATTGTGATTTTTTAGAATCAGAATATTTTTTTGTAGCCAACTTGAAGTTCAGGGGGAGAAAACTAGTGAACCACCAAGTTGGTTAAGTAACCTTAGTTGTCAAGAAACTGTTCCAAAAGAGTAAGTAGATGGAGCCAACGAGCATGTCTCTGTCAACGTAGGAGGGACCAACACAACCAATGAGGATCCTTCTGAGAATGTCCAACAAAAGGTAGATGATCTTCACTCTACTGAGTTGTCTCCTGTTATGAATGAAGTCACTAATAATGACAGGTTAGCACCAGAACTAGAGCCTTTCACACTTCCTACTGAGTTGTCTCCTATTATGAATGAAGTCACTAACAGTGATAGATTAGCACCAGAACCAGAGCCTTTCACACTTCCGCCAAGAAGAAACAGAGGGGTACCACCTGATCTTCTCCAAAACATGTTTCTCGAAATTCCAGGTATCCTATGAAGATAACCAGAGAAGGAGTAACATACATTGCAAGAGCTTTTCTTATTCCCAAAACAGTTCATGAAGCCAATAAGAAGGGCGAATGGCAAGAAGCTATGAAAACAAAGAATCATGTACAACATGACAAAACCAAGCACGTTGAAGTGGACAGACACTCCATCAAGGAAAAGATTGAGGATAGTAGTATTGAGCTTCCGTTTGTAAAGTCAGAAGACCAGTTGACAAACATTTTCACCAAAGTAGTTACAGGCAAAACATTTACCGTGTCCTCAGCAAGCTAAGCATTGGTGATCCCACTGCTCACCTTGAGGGGGAGTGTTAGAATATTATTATTGTGAAAACAAATCAAATCAATAGAATATCAGAGAATTTCGGTAAGAATATCACAGAGATAATCAAGGGAGTATCAAAAAAAACAAATCAGTAGAATATCAAAGATAATCAAGGGAGGGAGTATCAGAGAATATTAGGAGAATATCAGATAATATCAAATGTATTTATTTAGAATAATTTCCATATTTAGTTTCTTAGAATTTTATATTAAGTGAGCTATTGTAAACAAAGAGATATACATTCAATAAACAAACCTTCTTCCATGTTATCTTACTCTTTGTTATTTTTTGTTCATAATTATCATATCCTTGTCCAACCTTTCTTAACTCTCGATACCATCGCAAGACCAAGTTCATATTTTTTTTTCTCTGTATATCTTTGGAATCAAATCAATTTTTATGTTATGTTTAGCTGAGAAAGTGCATTTCATAAAGTAATTTTGAATGGATTCGAGATAAAGTATGTGAAAAATTAAGTTATTTAGATTAATAAATGGTAAAAAAATAAAGCGATTTAAAGAAAAAGTTTGTAAATAATATGATTATTATAATTAATATTTGTATTTTTAAATTGATAAAAATGAAAAAAAATTATAAATTTGTCTTTTTAATTAAAAATAATTGAAAATAAAATACAATTTTTGTTTGATGTAATTGGTTGCCATTGCTTACATCACCACCACCATCCTTTCCAACAGTAGCATCACCCCAGCAACTCACCAAAATGATCACAGCAACCTTGATCAGAGCAAAATGATCCCATTGCACCTATAAAATGAAACCAACATTAAATTAAGAAAAAAACCTCCACAGATCCTCCAAACCATAAAAAGGAGTCCCATAATCGATTAATTGAGTATGATAATTGATTATCTATACGAAAAGTGATACATAATCAATTATCTATGTATGATAGAGAGAATCAATTATCTATGTATGATAGAGATAATCAATTATATATATAATACAGTCTTAAAAAAATAATTTTAAACATTTTGTTGAATAAATTAGATATAGCAAAATATTCAACAGTCCGCTTACCATTTCAGTTCACAATTTACTGTATTTGACACGTATGTTATGACATTTTTGTTTGAATAAGACTAAAAGATATCAATAGAATAAAAAAAAGTTTAAATTTAATTTTTCATTAATGTTAGTTTATAAAAAATGAACTTGATTGTTTTGTGTAGAGAGTGTGTATCAATCAAATGCACTTAATATATTTTAAGTGTTATATTTTAAGTTTTTCTTTTTCATACTGTTGTAATTTTGAAGTGCAATATTCAAAATGGACAATTTTTTTAGAATAATAATACTTTGACAGTACATACAGTAAAATATAATTATTTGATACTGAAATAATAATTATGTTTTATTATATAATATTTTATTAAATAAAACAAGTATCAAATAAATATAATTGATTAACAATGATATTAAAGTATAATTTTCCCTTTATTTTATTTTACAAATATGTAAGTTAAGTTAAAATATGATTTTATTAAGAAGAAGTTATGTCACATATTTTTAATTAAGATTTATAAAATGGTAAACTTTTTTTTTCTGTATTATTTTTAGAATAATTCAGGATTTTAGTCAAATGTGTTTTGAATTAAAATTATAGTATCTTGACATGATTTCAGTATAATATGATATAAACATTTAAATTATATATTTTTGACATAATTTATTTATAATAAAATTATCTTAAACTGACACGAATTATTTATTTTAAAAAAACAGTTTATTTTAGATATTGTAGAATAAAATTTCATATATTTGGAAAGAAAAGCCCCTTCAAGATAGTTTATCTTTGCAAAATTGAATATTTTTTTCATTTAAGAAAGTTTTTATATATACAGTTCTGTTGAATAAATTCAGCGATTAAAATAATAATAATTTATAGTCAGTGGACTTAACCTAGCAATTGATTGAACAAAAGTGGAAGAAAGGGATAATTTAAATTTAAATAATTTAGTTTTTAGACTGAACTAGTATTACACTTAGTGCAGTCAATGTAGTTCAATCTATGTAGTTAGATTTTGGTTCCTTTAATTTTAGTTGTTATGACCAAATTTTTATACTTTTAAAATTAATGAAATTGAATCCAGCTATTAATTACTTTGTTTAGTTTCTAACATTTGAGCTAGCCTGAATTATATTTTGAAAAGACAATGAATTCAAATCACATGCCATTCTTATTAGAGTAGATTCTTTTGGCAAGATAATTTTTATTACCTAACTATATCAGTAACTAGAGAAAATATTAATGGTTAAATCAGATTTATAGTTTTATGGTTGATAGATCGACATCCCAATGTCAAAAGTCAGAATAAATATTAAGTATTTAACCAATTTTCATTAATTTAAAAAATACAGAAACTAAATTTAAGCAACTGAGATTTTAATTACCAAATTACAATTTTGTCCAACTAAAAATAATAAAGTACAATTAAATATTTATCTAATGTAGTCCAGAGTAATTGCATTAAAAACAATATTAAGAACTAAAACAATATTATTAAAATCATTTATTTAAATTTATCTTACGACAAAATATTTCTATAAATATTTTAAAATATTATAAAAATAGCTTATAATATTATCTTTATCTATCTCTATGTTTAGCTTATTGCAATGACCTTTTCATAACAACGCTTATGATTTAACTCTATTATGTCTTAGACTTAAAAATGACTTAAAGACAAATAATTCCTTTCTAAATAAATTATCAAATAATATCAAACACTCCTTTTTAAATAACGTACTACACTACATGTATTGTTCAATTCAAAAACAATTTTTTATGTATCAGACAAATAATAATTTTAAAAGAACTAATACAATAATTCTCTAAAAATTCATAAACTTAATATAAAAAAAAAAATTTATATATAATCAAAAATATTTATATTATATATATTTTTTTTATCTTTTTGCTTGTTTTATTTTAAATAGATAAATTAGATTTATCTTTTTTATATTTAACTAATCTTGTTTATATATAATTTTTTAATACATAAATCTTGATTGTTAATTTATATATAATAATTTTTTAAAAATTTATAAACTTAATATAAAAATAAGAAACAAATCTTATATATAATTAAAAATATTTAGATTATATATATTTCTTTTTAATTTAATCTTAAATAAATTAATTTTTTTATATTTATAACTTTATTCATAAATAATTTTTAATACATAAATCTTATTATCAATTTATATAATTCATAATAATAAATACATACAATGTGTTTCTGTGTTCTGTATTTTAAAAGATTACAGGTGTACTACTGTATATATCCATACTACATAGTTACTAATTATTAACGAAGCGGGTAAATCTTTCAAGATGTTCTAAATAAAGTGATGATGTCTATGTCTATCTTTCTCCCTTGACGAGTAAGAAGAACCATGGTAATCCCGATCTGTAAAATTGAAATATGTTAAGAAGATTCAGTACTAAATGGAAGACAAATGCAAAAGAACCCCATTAACACAATTATACCGTGTGATGAATGGTGTTTTGACTTCTTGGAATGTCCTGCGTCCACTACAAAACTTAATTTAAGTCGAACACAAAAGAAAAAAAAAAACACAAACACAAGAAATCAGTAAGGACACCTGAATCCTTTGCTCTCTCCCTAGAACGGTGACCACGATCCCTGTCGCGGGATTTTGTTCTGTTCCTCTCTCTATCCCTAGCTCGGTCCCTATCCTTGGACTTCAGTACGTGTTCCTCTTTTGCCTCTCCGTCTATAGCCATGTCTTTTAATTCATCATCAGACCTTTTAGAATCTTTCAGCTTATCAATGGCTACCTTCACCATAGCACCCTTGCCACCAATGGATTCAATGTTAGCTTCTCCTTGAGCACCCTTTGGCATGGAGGAGTCAGTATCTGCTGGTGGACTATAATATTCTGGAACATCCTACAAATTGCCAGTGATTTAAAATATGTTATGATCCCAACTATATTATCGATTGTCAATAATACAGGTTTTGACGTTTGTCTCAACATACAACACATACTGATATAGAGATATTACACCACTACGGCAAATTACAGTGTAAATGTGGATGAAGTGGGTATCACCTTTGGTGTTGATTGAGACTTTGATTCCAATGATTTGTTGGAGAATGTAAAGTCCTCATCCTTGCAGACTGGTATATATTGTGCCTTTGGAAGGCTATAAAGGTGAGCCAGAACCCTGCAGACCTCATCAATCCCAGACTTCTCCCCATCAAATGCCTTCCACCATGGTGGGTTCTCAGGAAGGGGTACTTGGAACCTGCGAGCAGCAGCATATACAACTCCACAAGCCACCACCTCACTCTTAAATCGAACACACAATGTAGTTCTCAAACTGCATGAAGAAAAGTGTCAGCGAAGCCGAAAACATGAGGCAGCAAACATAATGTTCGAGTAAAAGATGGTGAGTCATCACCAAAAATATCAGGGCTAGCGAATAACAAAGAAACATTTTACTCCACTACAAATTATGCTCGGATTTTGAATCGAATGTTTGTCATACGACATCTTAAGCATCAAGTGAATAGCTATGAGATCAACAGTTCCAAAGTCTAAATAAGGTATTATACCATTCAAAAGACCTGTTCATTTGACAACAAATGCAACCTGAATGGTTTCAATAGTTAAACAAGAATAAAAAAAAAATTATACCAAATTACTACCACACTTTAGGCATTCCTCTGCCTAGACTGTTACAACTTTCTTAAAACATATATTTATTTTTATAATTACTATTTTCATTTTACCAAGGCAAAACTAAATCCTTTAAACTGCACATTGCATCCAAGTACAATCACCTTAATAAAAACATCCAAATAGGAATCACAGCAAAACACTGTAGAAGCAGACCTTCCAGAGTTGAAAGGAACAGAAGATACAGTCTATGTATGGACAGGCACAAAAACACACAACAAGCAAAATAAAATAATAGCTGCAGTTACGTACCTATCATTAGCCAGATTCCAAGCTTCTTGCCTCAATTCTGGAGGTGTTTTGAGGGTAGCAAGGTAATTTGATATAAACTTATGAGGATGTTCAACATGACAAATGAAACCCATTTCTTTCAAAATATGTCTTTCTGTTCTGCTCAATTCCATTTTCAAATCAACATATTTCTGTCCACGAAGAAAGAAAACGGAAAATATTCAAAATATGAAATAACTAAAATTGTTGAAATGAGATTCATAGCATGTGTTTGGATCCTCTTGAAGTAAGCGTGTTTGATGCTCAAATCACATCAAATTATCACAAAAAGTGGAATTCCACTTTTATGCAAGCCGAGCTCTGAGAATTAGATCAAATAGTATGTCTGTGTATTATAGGCTAAGAAAAGTGAAAATTAGAAGCTTCTGACCTTGGAATACAAGTCTAAATGCTCCATGGGAAAGTTCTCTCTCCTGCACTCCATCCAGTGAAAAACAATAATTACTTGTCTGGCCTTTCTAGGATTTTCCTCCAGTTTTGAAGCCAACCATACACAGCTTGCAGCAACTTTCTGCAAAGAGACTCTATGAGCATAGTAATTCATTAAGTACAGAACACAATATATCACAGGATAATAATGACCTTGACATTGAATTGTGCAAATGACTTCTTGCAATAGAAACGATGAAATAAAACCTGCCCAGTAGCCATGACTGTTTGTGGCCTGTCCAACTATTAAGGTAACAATTTGGAACAAGCATGGAAGTAAAATCAAAATGAACACAATCAAAAGGATACAATCTGAGCAAAATGCCACTTTCGTGGACAAGATCACAGCCATAGATTCTAAGGTTTGTCTCAGTGGCTTCATCTATGCCATCTTTTCTAGAAGGTGAGTTTGCTATCTGCTCATCCGTGAGGTAGAACGTGTCAATTGCAGTGTAGATCATGGTAGTCAAAATCGCGATCCACCCTTTAAGAAATTATACACCCAGAAAGTTATAAATGAACAGTCAACTCAACACCAACAACAGTTTAATGCAGTAATGTCATTTGATCACCAAAACAACTTAAAATACTGCAGTAGTGCCTAGTGCTTACTGCCATTATTACAAAGCACAAGACATGAACATGGAACATCATGATGTCCTTTTGCGAGTCATGTTAATAAAAAATATAACAAACCATAGACCTTTAAATTCTCCTTAGCCTGTTTGGTTGAGAGACGGGGAGGATGTGAGAAGATGGAATTAACATTAGAGGAGAAATAATTTTAAATATGGCGGATCTACTTTACTGTTTTTCACTTATTTCTACTCATCTCTCCCCTCACTTAGTCTCTATTTCCATTCAATTAAAAACCTTTAATTTCTACTTTATATCCCTGCCGATTAACGTAATGGTTTGCCCTCTAATTTTTCCTGGTCTTCCTCTATCTCATGTGATTCTGATTATTTTGTTAGGATTTTTAGCATTGATTCTGATTATTTTGTTAGGATTTTTAGCATTGATTCTGTTTTAATTATAGAATTTTTAGAGATTTCCTTTAGTTAAAGATTTTATTGTTTATTTTTCTGTTTAATGTGTTTTTGTTGTGGAAAGAGAATGTTCTTGAGATTTAAGTAAGATTTGAAGAAAGAGAAAATAAGAAACGCTGAAAAACAGATTTTAAGTGATTTCTTGCTAATTTTCTTTTTTTCCTTTTCATGCGTAACTAATTTCTTTTCTTCTTGGGATTGAATTGTAAAGTCTGACTTTCATATGCATTCTTAATATTATTTTTATGTTATTCAATTTAATCGCCTTCGTTAACTTTTTGTTTAGCTTTCGTATATCTCATATTTCTTATTTTGACTGGAAAGCATTATTTGAAATTAGAAATAATCGTTTAACTCATTTAACTCATTACATGTATACTTTTACGTTCAGGAATGAAATGTAACTTTCACTAGGAATCAAGTTGAAAAGGTTTTGATTTGAACAGGGAAGGAGAGTCAATTACAATATTAATTTTATCTCTTTAGATTGTTTTCTTGTTACCATTTCTTTAACAAACCCATCATTATTAATTGTTCATATTCACCATCTATTGGTATATATATTTGGTTTTTAATTAAAGACCGTTCCTGTAAAAACGATAGTCATCTTATTTACTATACTATTTTAAGAACTCACTACACTTGCTGATACACTTGCAGATAATCCTTTAACACCATATAAGCAACCACACTACATCAATTTATTCTCCTTAAACTTCTTGGGTCTCCGTCACACATTTCAAACAACTCATGTCATGATTTTACCAATTTTTACAACAGCTACTAACCAACTTTCTCTCCAATGCATTAATTCCTAATTCTATCTTATCTTTATATCAACTCATCCCTTACAATCCGCCTCTAACCCAATAGTTAACACTTTTTAATATTGAAACAAGTATAGAAAAAAAAAAAAAAAAAAAAAAAAAAACAAGGCATACATGAAAAGAATAGTGCAATTTATACAGTTTAAGGTTTCAGGCAGAATGTATTATAGCTAATTGGAAATAATTGTGATGGTAATTATAGGAAATTCTTTAGTCCTTCACTAAATAGGACCCTTCATTCTTATATTTCTTAGGAGATTGGATGCCTGAGATAACTATTGAAGGCATTTAAGTTTTCTCTTATGCAACTCACAACGTGTAGACGATAAAAAATAAAAATAAAAAAAGAATTTTTTTCTTTGTGAAAATCTAATTTTAAAAGAAGAAAAAAGAAAAAGTTACTTGAGAGAGAAGAGTGGAGTCTCCAATTGAAGAAGAATATCCGACGAGATTGAGTCTGCAACTTAAACAGAGAAGACGCCGGTGATCGGAGAGTGTGTGAGAAGATCAGAGAAGTGAATGCAAAGGCAATAGAGAAGAAAGCGGAAGTGAAAGAGAAATGAGATTTACCAATGTGATTTTATACAAATTTTTGTAAATGATAAAATATTTTTGTTGTGATTTTATACAAATTTTGTAAATGATAAAATATATTTTGTTGTGATTTTATACAAATATTTATAACGATAAAATATCTTTTGTTGTGATTTTGTAAAAAAAAAAATTAAACGATAAAATATTTTTGTTGTGATTTTGTACAATTTTTTTAAACGATAAAATATCTTTTATTATATCAATAAATATTGTTAATACTTAATAATAATTATAATAATAATAATAACAATGATGATAAATTTTGATTTCTGATAAATATAAAATTCAATTTTTTACATAAAAATAGAATTTAATATTTGATAAAAATAAAATTTAATTTTTAATAAAGATAAAATTTAAAATTTGATGAAAATAAATTTAATTTTTGATAGAATATAATTAATTTTTTATATAAATAAAATTTAATTTTTAATAAAAATAGAGTTGATTTAATAAAATTTGATTTTTAATAAAAATAAATTCTAATATTTGATATTTTTAATAAAAATAAAATTTAATATATAAAAATAATATTTCATTTTTATTAACATTAGTTTTAATTAGATTTAATTGTTTTATATTTTAAAAAGATATTTTGTAATTATCTTTTGAAAAAAATAAAGATGTTACGTCGAACAATTTTACTTTATTTTTGTTATAAATTTTAATTTATTTTTATAATTAATTATTTAGATATTTATTTTAATAAATTTAAAATATAATTTTTAATCTAAATAGAAATTTTATTATTTATTATGATTTTTTCAATTTTAATTTTAATATAAAAATACAGTTACAAAATTATTAAAATTTGTTCCATCTAATTTAAATTTATTATAAAAATATAAAATAAAATACTTTATCCGCCTGTTTGGTAAAGTAATACTTTTTAATATTTAAATAATAATTTTTAATTTTAAATAAGTATAAACAAAAATCAAGGCATCCATGAAAAGGAAAGTGCAATTTGCAGCAATTTATACAGTTTAAGGTTTCAAGCAGAATGTATTATAGTTTTTAACTTTTCTCTTATACAACTCACCGATGATAAAAAAATAAAATTTAAATAAAAGAAAAAAAAAAAGTTACCGGAGAGAGAAGAATGAAGACGATAATTGAAGAAGAATGTCCGCCGAGAACGTGAACAGAGAAAACGCCGGAAATTGCAAGTGTTAGAAAATCAGATAAGTGAATGCAAACGCAATAGCAATGAGAGCTGAAGTGAAGGAAAAGTGAATTTTAGCAATGTGATTTTATACAATTTTTTTTGTATAAAATATCATGAAGATATATTTTTGTTATATCGATAAAACAAATATTGTTAATATTTATAATAATAATAAATATATTTGACTTTTTCTCTTACTAACACTCTTCTATATTTTAAATTTTTTAATAAATATCTTTAGTTTTTAATTCCTGAACTAGAGTTTTTTAAAAATACTATTTTTTAATAATTAGTAATAATTATGATTATTAATTGATTAAAATTAACATAAAAGTTAATATAAAAATATTTAATTAAAATTTTAAGAAAAAAATACAAATAAAATGAAATATTTTATCAATATTTTTAATTAATTAATTATAAGAGAAAATCAAACGATAAATTATTTTATTTTGTACTTTTATAATAAATTTAAATTTGATATAATAAATTATAACAATTTTGTAAGTGTATTTTAATATTAAAATTGAATTCAGAAGAAAAAAGGATAATAAATTATAATTTGAATTAAAAATTATATTTTTAGTTTGTTAAAAAATATCTAATAATTAAGAACAAAAATAAAATAAAATTTTGATAAAGATAAAATTTGATTCTCCGTAAATATATAAATAGATTTTTGATAAAATTAGAATTTAATTGAGATAAAATTTGTTTTTTGATTTAGATAAATTTTGATTGATAAATATAAGATTAGGTTTTTTTTATAGAGATAAAATATGATATTTGGTAAAAATAATATTTAATTTTTAGTAAAGATAAAATTTAATTTTTTATAAGGATGTAATTTAATTTTCGATAAAGATAGAATTAATTTTTTATTATAAAATTTGATTTTTAATAAAAATAGAATTAATCTTTTAATAAAGATAAAATTTAATTTTTGATAAAAATAAATTTTGATATTTGATAAAAATAAAATTTGATTTTAGATAAAGATCAAATTTAATTTTTTTGATAAAAATCAAAATTTGATATTTAATAAAGATAAGATTTGATTTTTAATTCAAAAGATAAATATGCACAATTACATATAATATTTTCATATTTTAGAAAAAATTATTATCTTTATCTTTTGTAGAAAAATAAAAATATTGTACACAACAATTTTATTTTATTATTGTCATTAATTATTTAAATAGTTTTTAACAAACCTGAAATAGAAATTTTAATTCAGACCGAAATTTTATCATTTATTGTAAGTTTTTCTTCTAAATTTAATATAAAAATATTGTTATAAAAATATTATAATTTATTCTATCCAATTTAAATTTATATAAAAATATAAAATAAAATAACTTATCATTTATTTTTCATTATAATTAATTAATTAGATATAATTATGAAATATTTTATTTTATATTCTTTTGATTTTTTAATTAATTAAATTTATATTATTTCTTGATTTTAATTTTAAATAAATTAATAATCACAATTATTTTTAAAGAAACAACACGCACAAAATATACTAATAATTATAATTTGTATAGTAATTGGTATAGTAAAAAAATGTTATTTCAAATATTAAAAGCTAGAAAATTTTATTAAGTAAAAAAAAAGTATGTTATTGGGTAAAACAACCGAATACGTTTAGTTTTCATGCATAAAAATTAATGAGAATAATAATAGGAAAACATTATTGATTACGGTGGTTTTATGAGTAAATTAAAATAATTTCAATGTATTGACCATTTAACATTGTGTTATACCATCTAATACAACTAAAAAGATGATAGAAGAAAGTTAAGTTATTCTCAAGTTGTGTCTCTCAACAAATTCAATAATGAATTTAGACAATCATTATTCAAAGTTTATCTGCAGTCAAAATAGTTAATAACAACAGTATATTAAAGAGAGAGATTTAAAATTGTTGTGCAATAACTAAAATAGATAAATTAAAAACAATAAAAAAATAGATTGACTTTCAAATTCTTTCACAATAATTTATTTATTAGTTTTCTTAAAATTATTATCCTTCAATTCTCTTCCCATAGTTAAACTTAACCAAACAAGTGTGAATCAAATTGGACATAATGTTATTATCTTATTAGCAAATCAAGCATCTACTAATATATTAATTATCTTAACAATTAAAGAACCAGTAACTTTAATTAAAGAAAAAACAATTAAATTATCAACGAGCTTTAGAAAATAAATACTTTCCCAAAAATATATAATTCAAAAAAACCAATCATGTAGAACAAATGTTATAGAAAAATATAAAGAACAAAATTTTATTAAATAGAAATCTTAAAATTAAAGTTAAAATCACAATAAAATCAACCCAAAGGAAAAGTTTAGCCTTTCATGAGTATGAATAAAATACAAAGGAAAATAAAACTATAATTTATGCTATGTAGTTCTTCATTCTTTCTCCAACCTCTATTCATAATCTCATTTCTTCAAGAAATTAATTCAAATTTAATTCTCAAATATTGTCTTTGGGATGTTTTCTCATGAGTCAAATATTAATTTTATAAATATCGTTTCAAGTAAATTTGTATATTTTCCATCTTTCAATTTCTTTAAGATATTTTGTTTCCAAATTTTGTTTTAGATACTAACTCATAATAATTGAAATTGCTGCAAAAAAATATTACAAAATATTTGAAAGAGATTTACTCTAAATCAAGTAAGAATTACAAATGACCGGACTCAATGATTATTCGTTCACCGGAACCAGAAGTTAAAATTTTGGTAGATAGGGATCCTATAAAAACTTCTTTTGAGGAATAGGCAAAACCTGGTCATTTCTCAAGAACAATAGCTAAGGGACCAGATACTACTACTTGGATCTGGAACCTACATGTTGATGCTCATGATTTTGATAACCATACTAATGATTTAGAGGAAATTTCCCAAAAAGTTTTTAGTACCCATTTCGGCCAACTCTCTCTATCATCTTTCTTTGGCTGAGTGGCATGTATTTTCATGGTGCTCGTTTTTATCTTTATAGAAAATATGAATAATATCTTAACAAAGCATTTGATTAGATTTGGAGTCCATATAATATATATAAATGATTATAAACAAGAAAAGTAAGAGAATATGCTAAAAATATAAGTTTAACCAATAATTTCAATTAAGGTCTAATCAATCTTGATTGGATAAATCTTATTTACAACAACAAATTTATTGTCATTATATTATATTATAAGAAAGTAAAGATTAAATATTCTAAGTATGAATAAAAACATACTCATGAACCATAAATGACAATTAAAAAATTAAAATGATAAAAAATATAAATATTAAAAGTTGGTATCACTATATAT